>Ga0209541_10001867_pt1 | contig 40995 bp, 61 predicted proteins | sample RifCSPlowO2_01_FD_184027 | JGI IMG/M metagenome (GOLD analysis project Ga0209541, IMG submission 184027) | Groundwater microbial communities from Rifle, Colorado - Rifle CSP2_plank lowO2_0.1 (SPAdes) (version 2) | ecosystem: Environmental > Aquatic > Deep subsurface > Groundwater | place...
ACACCAAAATTGAGATTTTTGGATTTTTTAATTGGAAATCATTTTTTTGATTTTAATATGACGGATATGGCAAGAGAAGCAAACATCAGTTATAATTCCTTGAAAAGTTTTTTTGGTGAATTTTTGAAAAGAGGGATAATTATTAAGACAAGAAAAGTCGGAAAGTCTGATATGTATAAGCTAAATTTGGATAATGCAATTACCCAGAATTTCTTGAAATTTGCCTGGTTCTTGACCAAACAAGACCTTAATATAAAAAATCAAGATAGTATTTTAGCAATTAATGACTTTTTACATTCAGAGAAATCAATTGTTTAATGTTGCGTATTAAATCTCAGAATTTTTTCAAAATTTTTCTTAGTTTTATTCTTTTTATAATTTTTTAACAATGGGGTTAAATTTTTTCTATTTATTATTTTTCTCCTCATTAAATATTCACAAAACTGTGTAACATTTTTTGGGTTATCTGTTTCATAACATCTTTCAAAATCAATCATTTTGGATTTTTTGTTTTTAATTAAAATATGTTTGTAAGGATTTGTTAATTCTTTTTTATTTATTTTTAATTTATCCAACTCATAACATTGTTTTAAAATTTGTTTTAATATTAAAATTGGATTCTTAGAATTTTCTAAATATTTATCAATGGTCTCTCCCTCGATAAATTCATAGATTATTTTTTTATTGTCTGAAGATATTAGTTTGGGAACAAAATTTAGTTTTGAAAGTTTTTTTAACCAATAAGCTTCTATCTCCGCTCTATGAGAATATTTTACCGCCACTTTCTTTTTCTTATAAATCGTTGTATAAACATTGCTTCTTTTTCCTCTTGAAAGATACACTAAATTGGTTAATTTCATAAAAATTTATATAGAAATAGATTTATATAATCTTAACTATAATGGATATTAAAAGGTGATTCAATGCACAAAAAGGGGATATTACTCTTCATTTTAATAATTTTAGTCAGTACTGTAGGAGCTTCTAGCGAGGCAGATTGGATAGCTGATAGGAATACTCAGGGTTCTTGGGGGAATATTAGAGAAACCGCTTATAGTATATTAGCTTTGGATAAAGAGCAAGGTTATGAAAATTTAGTTTTAAATGGCTCAAGGAGTTTAATAATCTCTTTAGAGAATTGTATGTTAACCAATAGCTGTAATGTAAAGGATACTGCTGTTGCAGTTTTAGCATTGCATGAAGTGGGGAATAATGCCAATATTGTTAATATTGCCGGGACTTGGCTATTAAATTCCAGAAGTATTGTTTTTACAGGAGACTTACCAAGTACAAGCAACCAATGGTTTGTGCAGGTTGTATCAAGTGTTGCTGGAAGCTGTGTCTTGACTAACTATGATTTAGATTCTAGCCTTGGTGTTTCTGTAGATACAAGCCAGGGATATGTTCCATGGTTTAATGTTGATTCTGGTATTTTAACTTCTACCACTTCGAGCCTTAATTTAGACTGCAGCAGCTTGGGCAGCACCCCTGTATTAAGTCTGATAAATAAAAAAGATGTTAGTGGTGTTGAGAATTATTTTATAAAACAGGAAGAGCATGGAAAAAAGAATATAACTGTTTCATTTGGAGACCCATGCTGGGGTGCAACATATAGAAGCGGAAGTTGCGATACTGAAACTACCGGATATGTACTTTATACTCTAAATAAAATTGGCAAGAGCGGCGATCCCAGCTGGCTGGTTGGACAAAGCAATTTAGGGTTAAAGGAGAAGGCATTTTTGTTTAAAGTAACAAATGACAATCAATATTTAACTTCGTTAGCTCAAGAAAAAAATTCAGCTGGGTTCTGGGGAACTGCAGACCTAACAACAACTGTTTTAATTTATAATTTATTAAAACCTAATAGTATTATTAGCGGTGTGGATAATTGGGTTGCTTCAAGAAGACATAATGATGGATGCTGGCCAAAACCAAATTGTAATGTTGAACAGACTGCTTTAGTAATGTACGGCGGCAGTTATACTTCAAGCTCTTCAGGCTGTCCTGATTTAGATGGAGATAATACCTGTGATAGTGATGACAGTGATATTGATGGGGATGGGTTGCTGAATGGTATCGATAATAATTCCAGAAATCCTGATACAAACAATAATGGAGTTTTAGATGGTGATGATGATTATGACAGGGATGGATTTGTAAATAAAGAAGACAGTGATATTGACGGAGATGGAGTAGACAATGAAGATGACCGGGACCCCTGGGATGAAACTGTTGGAATAACTACTAGAAATGATCCTAGCGGGGATAGTGACGCTAGCAGTTTAGGCAATATCTGCACTACAGCTGAGGGCTGTGAAGGTAAAAGAGATGCTATCGGGCAATGCATAGATGTTAGCGGTGATGGATGTCCTGTAAGCGATACTTCTTCAAGAGGCGAAGTAGATTTAGGCGGCACTGGAACAACAGGCACTTCAACTAGCGGGAGCAGTGACGAAGGAAGGAGTGTTTTATTTTGGTCTTTAATGGTGTTATTAATGTTAATAATTTTATTTGGTGGAGGGTTCTTAGCATATAAAAAAGGATTGTTAAAATTAAAGTTTGGAAATAAACCAGGTCCTCAAGCAAAATATACTCCTAGATTGAATCAGTCCAAACCCCAGAATTATCAACCGAGAGTCACAAGTGCCCCGAGAAAAAAACCTGGAATAGTCAGTAGCATAGAAAAAGATCTAGACCAAAGTATGAAAGACTTAGAGAGATTATTGGGGAAAAAATAATTATTTAGTTAATCCGAGTTTTTGCTTCATTACCAAATTTTCAGCATGCATGTTTCTTATAATCATACTTTGCTGATGTAATTTTGCTAATAGGTCATTCATATATTCTGCTAATAAATGTGAATCTAAATTCATCTCTTCAGGTTCTATAATTTCTATATTGCTTGGCAGGAAATCAAAACAAAAATCTATTAATTGATCCATGGTGGAAAGCTTTAATTCCACTTCTACATAAGAAGAAAAGAAAGTTTCTAATTTTTTAGTTTTTGCTATTTTTTCGTTAATTAGTGTTAGACCTTCTCTTTTTTTCAGCTCTTCTACAACATTAGCTATTGTTTTTTCTACGTGGTCTTTTGGTTTTCCCAAGATTTCTATAATTGCTTTAATTTTAAGTTCCATTTTTTATCAGTACAAAGATGAACAGCATTACCAATAAGCCATTAAATATGAAAATGGCTGAACGCTTGGTTTTTTCACCGCTACTTTCATACACCGTGTAGCCAGTAATAGGGTTTTTAAGTGTTTCTGAAGGTTTTGAATTCTGCTTAACTTTTAATGTTTCTTTCAATTCATATGCTGTTTTAAGACCTTCTTTTTGCAATTTTACTTTAAAGTTTATTGTGTCCCTCTTTACTTCCGGCAAGATATTCTCTAATTTTATAACCTTCTCTTCTTTAGGCATCACTGAGACTTTTTGCAAATTTTCCTTTTCATCCGACACCACATACTGCTGGCTTCCAAAATAAGGATAAGACCACAAATCTAAATTTATTTCCTCATCTAAATTATTTTTTAATAAAATTTCGGTTGTAAATTTTTCTTCCGAAACAACTTCTTTTGAAATAGATGAAAAAGAATATTCCAGATTACTTACTCTTGGTGCTTTTTCTGAGTCTTTACATAACGGCTTGTCCCTTATTTCTAAAATGGCTTCATCTCTTGCATCCAGCCCATCAACAATTAGTTTATAATTTCCGCTTAAAAATTCACTATTGCAATTATCGGGTATCATTAATGGGTATGTTAAGGTTGTATTTTGGAATTTTTGGTATAAATCAAACTTGCTTTTTTTAGTTACTCTTACTTCATCATTTTCTATCCATATCCAAACTACTTCTTTGTTAGTATTCCCTTTGTAGGCGAAAATCTTAGGTCTTATTATATCCCCCCATTCAGCTTTCTTATCGCTCCCTAAATCATAAATTTCTTCGATTTTCAGTTCTGACTGAGTTGAAGTTTTATTATCCTCATTTTTATATCCGGGAGTGGGTGTTGTTCTCTGCCATTTTCCCTCTGACAAAGACCATGAAACTCCTTCATCCGAATCCGAGTATGTTATTTCATCTATAATTTCTCCAAAAATATCCTTTAAAGTTATTTTTTCATATCCATCATTATTTAAGAAACTTGAAATTCCGTTTGTGTAAACAACCTTATATGAATTTGATGTTATTATTGTCCCATCTAAAGTAGAAGTATTTGATACTATTATATCTGGGTCTGAACCAACATTGTCATAAAACTCTAACCCTATCAAATCCAAATTTAAATTTCCTGAATTGTAAAGCTCAATCCATTCTCCATTAGGAGTAGTAGCGCCATCATCCCCTTCGGGATTTGGCAGAAATTCTGTTACTGAGATCTTAGAATAATCCGCTGTTTCTTCGTCTTCATTTTGGCTTCCAGGAGTGGGGGTTGATTGCTGAAATATTCCATTGACTAAACTTAAACTATCTCCGTTTGTTGTTCCGCTGTAATTCATTTGGTCTATTAAATTAAGAGATTCATCATACAGTGAAATAGTTTCTGGTGTGCCTAATCCGCTTCCTATTGAACTGTCATCCACATAAATCCAGGTTATTGGGAAAAGAATCGTATAATAATTATAAATTCTTGAATCCTGGTCTGTTATTAAGGCAAAAGAGTAGCTTGGGATAATTGCTTCTTCCAAAGTGTCATTTGAACTCAAATCACCTATAGTCCAGCTTGTTATATTAACCGAGTCAGAAGCATTATTATAAAGCTCTATATACTCGCAATAAGAATCTGAACAGTTCGGGTCAAACATTACTTCTGTTATTTGTATCTCTGCATAGGCTATATTTACTAAAAAAAGCGAAAATATGAAAAAAATTGCTGTTTTTTGTAATATAATCATAAACTATTCTAAAATAGTAACATATTTATTTGTTTCTAATCTTTGTATTAAATAAATATTTATAAAGATATTAGTTTATCTTATTTTTATGAGAAGATTTACTAGTGAATTCGTCGGTGCTGGACATCCTGATAAACTTTGCGACCAAATTTCTGATGCTGTACTTGATGCATGTTTAGATCAAGATCCGGAATCTAGAGTTGCACTTGAAACTGCTGTTAAAGCAGGGTTAAGAGATGGGAAATGGTTTACAGATGATGATGAAACTTATTTAGAGGATTGTGGTGAGAATAGGACCAAATCTGGGACTGTAAATTTGGTTGGTGAAATCACTACTAGAGCTGAATTTGATATTGAAGCTTTGGTAAGAGGGACTATTAGAAATATTGGATATCGTAGTGCTGAAGAAGGAATTGATCCTGAAAGATGTGTTATTAGGACTCATATAACCACCCAAAGTCAAGATATTGCACGGGGTGTAAATATTAGCCAATGCCATGAACAGGGTGCTGGAGATCAAGGAATGATGTATGGTTTTGCTTGTGATGAAACTAGAGAACTTATGCCTATGTCCTATATTTTAGCAAGAAATTTAATTGATAGATTAAATGAATATAGGAGAAGTGGAGCTGCTCCTTGGTTAAGGCCTGATTGTAAATCGCAAGTTACAATTCGAATGGAAGAAGAAGGAGAATTTTATTTAGAGAATGTTACTCTTGCTGCACAACATGATGAGGATGTTGGATATGAAGAATTGCGAATTGTTTTGATGGAAGATGTTATTTTGAAGGCTTCTAAGGGATTAGGTTTCTCACATATGGAAAGTCAGAATATTAATGGAACTGGAAGATTTGAAATCGGCGGTCCATTGGGCGATTCCGGTGTTACTGGAAGAAAAATAATTGTGGATACTTATGGTGGGAGGATTCCTCATGGTGGCGGGGCTTTTAGTGGAAAAGATCCTAGTAAGGTTGATCGGTCTGGGCATTATATGATGAGACATATGGCAAAGAGTGTTGTTGCTAACGGGCTTGCAAGGAAATGTCAAGTAAGGGTAGCTTATACTATTGGAAAAGCTGAACCGGATGATTTTGAAGTTATGACAGATAAAGGAGAAAGTTATGATAATGAACTTGCAGTAAGATTAAGAGAGATATTTGACCTTAGACCGCGAGCAATTATTGAGCGTTTTGATTTAAAGAGACCGATATATTTAGTAACTGCTAGTGGTGGACATTTTGGCAGGGAGCCTGTTGATGGATATTTCCCTTGGGAAACAGTTACGGATATTTCTTAATTTTTATTTAATAAATCTCTGAAGCTTGTGTCTTTTTTATATTTTAAAATCTCTTCAAATGTTCTTCCTATCTTTTTAGATTCTTCTAAACTTATTATATAATTTCCACCTTTACTTTTTTTTAAAACATCGATTTCTATAAACCACCATTGATTATTATCAAATCTGGTTGCTACCCATGGTTCTGCATTAAAATTCTTAGAAAATTCAACCAATTCATCAACTTGTCTTTTTTCAATATATCTTTTGCCTTTTCCACCCTTACATTCAATTGCCAAAATTCTTTCTTTTCCAGCAACAATCAGATCTGCACATGGCAAAATTGTACTTCCGGAACCTGCTGCCCTCATTGGAGAAAACCCTTCTTTGTGAAACATGTGCAATAATTCCCTTTCCAGTCTAGTGCCTTTAGCTTTTAAATTCATAATTTACTAAAAAAAGAATTAGAATATATAATTTATGCTTATACCTTTGCAACCTCCGAATATGTATTATTGGGATTACCTTCCCCATTAGGTCTATATTCCGAGCTTGTTGGAACAAACAATTTAAACACTTCATCATAGATATAATCTGCATTGTTTTCTTTGGATCCTTTCTCTCCATCAACAGATATAGGAGTTCTTTGTGCAAGTTTTACATCTTGCCTTTTCCCTGTAAAACTATTCACTATCCTATACCTATTACCAGATATAGTAAACCCATAAAATCCACACAATTGTTTTAATGTGGGTTCATTCATTACTTCGCCCCTTCTTTTGTGTCCCACTACTTCCAAGGTTTGTTCATCTTCTCTTCTTAATGCCTCTTCTGGGGAAACATACATTAAGATAGATGCGTTTACCCAACTTTCCGCTTCGGCAGATAAAAGTAATGCTCTATCCCTCTCATCATCTGTCATTTTGCCTAATTCATACCACGTATGGGCAAAACTATTATCATCTATTGGACCTCTATCGGCAATTATTAAATCCAATCCTTTCAATTGAACATCAGAATGCTTTCTTTTTCTTCTTACCCTATCTAAATTATGATGGTGGGAGGTAACATAACACATATGAAATTCATATCTATCTTCCTTGCTAAGTTCATCTTTTATACTAAATTTAAAAACCCTATAATCAAAATTTGGTCTAATATCCCTAAATTTGGGGTCTGTCTGTAATCTTTCGATTAGTCTCTTAATTTGCCATGATTTTCCAGATTTTGGAGGTCCAAAGAATTCTATAATAAGGCCATCATCTTTAAGTATGCATCCATCTAATGATTGGACTACTTTAACATCTTTACCATTTCCACTCCCTTTGGTAGCATAGGACATTTTTAATTCTTTTTACCTATAAAAAGCCTTATAAAATTATCTATAGTTAACTTTTTAATATCTTAAAGGATTTTTCTCCTTTTATAATTTCTTCCTTAAAATTTAATCTTTCTACACTCGCAGAAGGAGGTCCTCTATGACAAAGGCTTAGAATTTTTCTTAAATTCACTTCTTTACCTTCGAAAACAACCTCAACATAATCTTTTTCATTTTTAACCCAGCCTTTAATTTTTAATTTATCAGCATTTTCTTTTATGAACTTTCTGAAAAAAACACCAATTACTTTGCCTTTGATTATTACATGAATCCTTTTCATTTTTTCATTAGTTCATTATATCTCTTTTGACCGAATAAAACAAACCATAAAACTAATAATCCAATTATTGATAGTATCCATAGTAGTAAATCATTCATTTTATTGTCTCTAAAACTTTTATTACTTTATCTTTTCCTATAGCTAAAATAAAAGAAGCTAATCTTGGACCTTTTTCTTTGTTGATTAACACCTTATATGCTGCTGTAAAGAAGTCGGTATTTTTTATATTTGATTCCTGGCAGATAGAATAAAATTCTTCAAATAATGTTTCTTCATCATAATTCCTTTCTCTTAATTTTTTAGACAATATACGTAATGCTTTTTTCTCCTGTTCTTTTAATGGAATATTAACTTTTTCCTGCAATTCAAATCTAAATTCTTCAGGGGCATATTTCTGAATCCAATTCCATGCTAATTCAGCTCGTTTTTTAGTCCTATCGTCTTTCTGATAATATTCTAAAACTTTTTCGATATTGCCTTTATGAACCTGGACTAACATAGATAAATGTCTGAAACTTGGCTGGAAAGGCATTTTCTTAGGAAGATCTATCATAGATAATTCATAAATTCTTTTTTGTTTTGCTAATTTTTCTTTTGATATCTCCTCTTCACCAAAATAAATTCTTTCTAACTTATCAAAATCTGCGTAAATTTTAATTACATCTGCATCAAATGATATTGAAAATTCAGTATTAGGTCTTGTTCCTGCGAATAAAAAACGTAGGACTTCAGGTTCATAAATTTCCAAACAATCTTTTATGGTAACTACATCACCTTTTGATGAAGAGATTTTTCCACCTTTCCCCTTAATACTTACAAAGTCATATAATTGATAGGTTGGCGCGGTCCAGTTGTATATTTTTACTATTTCTTTTCCTGTATCATAACTTCCGCCTGCAGTACTATGATCTTTTCCGCCAGGTTCAAAATCGACTTTTTCATAAGCCCAACGCATTGGCCATTCTGACCTCCAAGTACCTTTGATATTTCCATTTTTTCTAAAATCTATTTTTTCTTTATGGCCACATTCACATTCGTATTCTATTTCGTATTCTCCATCATAATGTAATATTTTTGTAAAATCTTTTTTACATTTACTGCAATAAATTATTACAGGATACCAGTCTACTAATAAATGTTCATTTTTATGCTTATTTAAAATCATTATTATTTCATCTTTATTTTTTAACATTGTTTTAAGACCCTTCGAGTATTTACAAGATTTATACATTTCATTTTGCCTAATAAATTCTGGTTTAATCCCTGTTGGGTGCAAGGACTGTTCAAGCTCTTTTTCAAAATGTTCAGCATAAGATTTATGGCATTTCCAAGGGTCTGGCACTTCTGATACTGGCATACCTAAATGTTTTTCAAATTCTTTGGGAACATTTCCGGGAACTTTTCTGAATCTATCATAATCATCCCAGGAATAGATAAATCGTACTTTCTTTTCTTTATGTTTTAATGCCCTTACTACTAAATCTACAGTTATTATTTCCCTAAAATTTCCTATATGTACTGTTCCTGAAGGAGTTATTCCTGCCGCAACTGTGTAACTTGGTTTATTTCCTTTCTCTTTAATTACTCTGTTTGCTGTTTCATCCGCCCAATGATATTGTTCTTTTTTTTCCATTTTATTTCTGTATCTTTGGTAATCCTTCTAAAAGAAGTGGGTTTTTAATTATTTGGTTTATTTTGTTCAATTTGGGAAAATATTTAAACACTCTATTTTCAGTCATTTCCCTAATTACAAAACCATATTTTTTTAAATAAATTCCCCATGTCTTAGAGGAACTAGTATTGATCCCTAGGTCATTCTCAAGGTTTTTTATTGTAAAATAGGGTTTACTTTTACAATATTCTAAAATTTTATAAACGGAATTCTTTTTTTTAATTTTCTCTAATATTAATTTTTTTATATATTTCGCTCTTTTTACTCTTAAGATATTATAATAAAAACCAATTTTGTCAATAAAATTGTAAATATTTATAAGATTATTTTTGATTTTTAGTGTGAGAGATATTTTTCCATAGCTATAATTTCTTGGACAGGAGATAGTTGAATTTATCTTAAATCTTTTTAATAAAGATCTTATTTGCAATAAATATTCGTTTAAATTCCATATTAATTTTTTTTCCTTACCCATTTCCATTCTAGGGCTTCCTAAATTATTTTTATGTCCTTTATATGTTGAAATTGAAGAATTAGATAATTCAGAATCAAATAATCCTTGAAGGAAAGATTTTTTAATTTCTTTTTTTCCTTCCATTACCCACTTAGGTATTCTTGTTTTTTGATATATTTTTCTTCCTTTAGGCACGCCTAATTTAAACAATAATGAACCTAACCCTTTACTATTATATCTTAATTCATAAGTTGGAACTTTTACTGAAACTTTTTTACCATTAATAAACTCAATATTTCCTATGTCCCTTTTTTTCTTTAGATTCATTTTTATTTTAAATTCTTTTTTTACATCTTTTTTTATAGATAATAACATCTTTTCGTCTTTAGAAACAAATCCAAAACTGCCTAAACTTTCTGTCAAATAGCCATCTCCATGTAAAAGACCTACAATTCTAGCAGTTATTTCGTTCGGATAATAGGGTAATAATTTTTTCTCTTTTAAAAAATTAAGACATTTTATCCCATAGGGTATTCTTTTATTAGATTTCCACCTTAATAAGGAATTATAACTAACACAGAATCTGTTTTTAATTTCCTTAATTGTTTTTTTTGATTCTGTGTCCATAAATTTAATGTAATCTATACAATAATCATATTCTTTTATTTTTCCATCTTCCTTATAGACTTCTAAAATATCTTTCTCAGTTATTTTAAACATAATTCTCATCCAATATATTTTCAGTTAAAAAAGGAACTAACTTTTTTTCGGCTATCCTTAGGTGTTGTTGTAATGTTTGCTTTGAAATTTTCATTCTTTTAGCTATGCCCTCTAAGTTAATTTTTCTTGGAAAATCAAAATAACCCTCTTTAACGGCTAATTGGATTGCTTCTTTTTGTTTATTGCTTAATTTCGGCATTATATGCGGCAAAAATAATTCATCTAATTTTGTTTGCTGTATTGATTTAATTTTAATCTTAAACTCTTTTGGAAGTCTATGTAAAATGTTAATTAATGGTTCTTTATCCCAAGAGGCCATTTCCCAAACTTCCATTCCATCCTGTTTTTGAATAACAGGTTTTGTTTGAATTATTCTTTTATCCCATAAAGGCATATATGCTGCCATCCAACCGGGTCTTTCTGTTAAGGTAATAATAAAATTACCTTTTCTTTCAAATTTTTTATTTGTTTTTTCTTTTTTAAAATCATTAACAAATAATTCTTTGTTTTGTTCTGTCCCTTGTAATATATGTGCCTCAGTATAATAAAATTTATTATTTTCTTCCCATGCATTAAGCAGATATACAAAATCAGTCACGCTATATCTTTTGCACCTAGGGGCAATTATACAGGTTTTATGCGAACCTTCGAATATCGCTTTCCACATAGGTATAGTATATGTAAGGTAATATATAAATATTTCTATCTATTATTGTATTTAATACTGTTATATAAGGTAAAAATTAGTTATATAGAGAGATATCACAATTTAGATAATAGTGAGTATTAAAATGGTAGAAAGAAATTATGCAAATAGAGAATTAGCAGATATGTATTATACAATTGTTGCTCCGAATAGTAGGTGTACTGATACTTATAGAACTTTAAAAAGAAGGATTGCTGAATCTAGTATTGATTTAGCAAGATTTTTTCAGGAATATGGAAGTTTTGACAGGTTAGCTATTAAGGGGATTGGTAAGGGTACTAAAAGGGTTCTTGAGTTAATTTTGATTAGTGGGTGTGATTTAGAAGAAATAGGAAGAACTGTGCAGGAAAAGAAAGAAGCTGTAGTGAGATCGGGATGGTCTAAATTCCCAAGCAGAGCTCCAAGACAAAATGAGGATACATCTCCTTCATGGGACAATGCTATTAGGATTTATGAGGACAATTAAAATTTATTAATAAGATTAATGAATGAATTTACCATTATTTTTTATGAATAAGATTATCTAAGGAAGAATTATACGTTCCCGTGATTGTGATTATAAAATAAGATTCTATTTCTTAAAAATAAGGATATAATATTTCAAGCTATTCTTATCTAAAATTAACTGTTTTTTTAATTTAAATTTTCCAGAATCTTCAATTAAGGGTTGAGGTCTTGTAGTTATGATTGTGAAAGTTCCTTTTGGTTTTAGCAGAGTAAAAGCTTTTTCGAACATAATATCATATAAATAATAAATATCATTTAATCCTCTAAATGTTGCTATTGGCGGGTCTGTTACTATAAAATCAAATTTCTTCTTGAATTTTTTATTAATATCTTCTAATTTAGTTTTTGAGAGATTTATTTTTACTCCTGCAACTTTTGAATTTATACTTGCAGCCTCGGTGCAATAATATTGGTTGTCTGAAGCGTAAACTTCTTTTCCGCCCATTAATGCCGCTTCTATTGGTATTATTCCTGAGCCGCAAAAAAAGTCTAATATTGAATTCTTTGGTTTATATTCTGAAAAGTTTAGTCCTATATAAGCTATGGCTGAATTTAATGAATTGGGATGGGGTTTTATCCTGTAATCCGGTTTATCAATCCTCTTTTGGAATAAATCTGTTCCTATTAAACAATCTTCATCTCTAATTTTAATATAGACTAATACTTTAGGAGAAGTTAGATTAACTTTTGCTTTTATTTTTTCAGCTGTTGCTATTTCAATCTCCTTTGAAGAGAATTTATGATTTCCTAGACGTTCACAATAAACTGCAAATTCTTCATTTATGAAAGAAAAATCAATGTCTTTAATTTGTTTTTTATAATCTTTTAAATCTTTAACTTTAAAGTGTTTTAGATAAACTCCTGTTCTTACTATTGATCTTAGATTCTCTAAATCTTCTTTTTTATCTAAGATTAAGAAACCTTTTTGTTTTTCGATTTTTGCTTTTACTCTTTCTTTTATCTCTTTTTCTACTATATCTTCCGCTCCTTCAAATGTTGTAACAAAATATTTCATAACAAACTTTAATAATGAGCAAGGTTTTAAATCTTTATATGCCTTTAGCTGTAACTCATATTTTAATACCTGCTATCCTAGCCGATATTTATAGAGATTATTTTGCTAAGAAAAAATTTAGCCTGCATTATGTTTATATTGTTGGCTTAGCTGGGTTATTACCTGATATAGATATTCTGTTTTTTTATATTTTTAATTTGTTTAGAGATTTTGCTATTAGTGATTTTCATAGGACATATACTCATGCTATTTTTTTTCCTTTAATATTCTTAGTTTTGTATTTTTTGACTAGTAATGTTAAGCTAAAATTCTTGAATAAGTATAAACTCAAACTTAATTATATATTTTTAGCAATAATATTCGGCACTGTAATGCATTTAGTTTTAGATGGATTTTTATCCGGTGGTTTAAGACCTTTCTATCCTTTTTCAAATTACATATTCAATCTAAATTTGATTCCAATGGATAAATTTGGAGGGACTTTCTTTCAAGGATTGGATGCTATGCTCTTAGTATTATGGTTGTTGCATGAAGAAGTAAAACATAAGATTTCTGATTTTATATAATTTAGTATAAATTTGACTAATAAAATTTAAAAAAATAAAAAAATAAAGAATTATTTTCTACCAATTTCATATATTGCCTTAACTGCTACAATTATCATTGCTGGAGAAACGAATCTTACAACGTTGTCTAAAATTAATGGAATTCCTAAGATGCTAATTCCTGCAGATCCTACTCCTATCAATGCTAAAGAAGCTAATAAGAAATTGGTAATCTCTTTATCCTGGACATTCAACAAACCTACTACTACTCCTAGTAGGATTAATAGCCAACCTAAATCAACATTAACAAATGCTAATATAATGGCTAATGCTAATCCAAGGATAAAAGACCAAGCTCCTAACTGGCCCTTTGAAACCATGCTATTACCTCTTTTTGCCATATAGGTAAAATTGTATATTAGTTAATATATAAATATTTGTAACTATTCTAAAGTATAGACTATCAAATAGCCTTTATAGAGATAATAAGAATTAAATAGTTAATAAGTTTTTTTTATTTTATGAGATTATTTTTAGTTTTTGTTTTATTAATTTTAATTAGCGGGTGTGCTAGTGAAAAAACCACCTATACAAAAAAAGAAGTTGCCACTAAAGAAAATAAATATGGGAGTGTGGGCAGCAAGATTGTATTAAACGGAATTTCATATACAGTTGAAAAAGTTGAAAGTTATAATGAGATTGGAGAAAGCAGTGTTAGTAAAAAAGCAAGCGGAATATTTTACCTTGTTTATTTTAAAATAGAGAACAAAGGAGAACACGATTATATTTTTTCACCAAGAATAAATATTATTGACAGCAATGATAAAAAATATTTTCCTGACTTGAAAGCTGGTTTCTACTTAAGTAATTTAATTCAATGGGATAAGACCGTTTTTCCTGGTGGGGCTCATAGCGGGATAATTGTCTTTGATGTTCCTGAAGATGAAGAACTTTTTGAAATTGAAATATACGATTATTGGGATAATGTTGAAAGAATTTACATTACTGTACCTAAATCTTACGTTACGTCTAAAGATATTTCTGAAGGTGTTTTAAAATCTAGAGAGAATAATACTCTATTAGAAGCTGGAATTAATTAGTATAGGTTTTTCTTTCCATAAATACTTTTTTTGTTTTTACTGCTCTGCCGGATGAATTCTTATACATTTTTTTAGCGGTAGTTAAAGATTCCCCTAGACAGATTAATTCATTTTTTAACGTTAAAATAGCTACTAAATCTCTTTCTTCTATATAATCCTCTAATTTTGAGATTCCTGGCATGGATAAATCCGCACCATGGCATAAAGGGTCTACTGTAGAGTCAAAGACCCATATTCTTGGAAGGGTCTGCACTGAGAATTCTATTGGAACGATTATTTCTCTTAGTAATTTATCATTTCCTTCTTTGTAGGTTTCATATGCGTCTTTTAAATCATGCAGAGAATGCCAATTTTTATCATTAAATGGTCCTACTTGAGTTCTTACTAACTGAACCATATGAGCATTAGTTCCAAGGCTTAAACCGATATCATGACAAAGTTTTCTAATATAGGTTCCTGCCTGACATTTTACTCTGAATAGAATATTCTGGCCATCTAATTCTAGAATCTTTAAATCATAAATTTCCCTGGTTCTTAACTGTCTTTTAATTGCGGACCTTACAGGAGGTAATTGTTCTATTTTTCCTAAATAAGATTTGAAAGTTCTTTCTATTTTATCTTTAGGAATTTCAGAATGAATTCTCATTAAACAGACATATTCCTTTCCTTCTTTTAGCAAAGTATCTATAACTCTTGTAGCTTTATCTAATGCAATTACTAAACAGCCCGTAACATTAGGGTCGAGCGTGCCTGAATGCCCCGCTTTATTTATGTTTAGTATTTTTTGGACCATATCTGAGACTTGATGGCTTGTTGGACCTTGTTGTTTATTGATATTTACTAGTCCATATTTTATCAAAGTTTCAGTAGTTCTTTCTAAAGGATTGCATCCAAACTTGTTATTTGTCTTTGCTTCTTTTTTTATTAATACTGGCATATATCTAATTAGTCTCAATAATGTTTTTAAAGATTCTTATCTTAATTAAGAGATGATAAAATCCGATTCTGAGCTGTTAATGGAAGTTTTACAGGGCAAAAGGAAAGAAATTAGCTGTGTTTATGGGGCTCCTGCAAGTGGGAAAACAACTTTAGCTAAAGAAGCTGCAATACATCGGTCTTTAAATAATAAAAAAGTAGTTTATATCGATTCTGAAAATAGCTTTAATATTGAAAGAGTTATGCAATTAGCGGGAAATAATAAAGAAGCTCTAAAGAATATTTTTGTTTTGAAACCTAAGAATTTGAAAGAGCAAACAAAACAATTGAATCGTTTGTTAAAATCTAAAATTGATTTAGTTATTTTAGATACTATAGGGGTCCATTATAGGCTAGAGTTGAAAAAGAATTCAAAAGAAGCAAATAATGAGATTCATAAACAGTTTAACATTTTGAGTGATTTATGTTCTAAAGGAACTAGTGTCTTGATTACAAATCAGATTTACCAGAATTTTGAAACTAAAGATATTAGTGTTGTAGGCGGGAATATGTTTAGAAACTGGAGTAAATGTTTAATAAAATTAGAAAAAGATCCAAGGAGATTAGTTTTAGAAAAACCTGAAAAAAGAGAAATCTTATTTGATATCGGGAATGATGGATTTATTTCTCAGACTTCTTAGTCCCTTTTTGTTGTTTGTTTTTTAGAATATAAGATGCAATCGCTATTGGCAATGAAATCCCCATTAATATTAAACATAAAGTAAAGACTTCGTTTATTGGGATTTGTATCCAATTTTGGATTGCTTTAACTGCCATATCCAACAAAGCCTGTGGAACTTCTTTATTTCCGGAAGCTAAGTTTTGTGCTATTGATGGGATTATGTTCCCAGATAATTTATAAAATATTGAGTATATTAATGAAGTAAAGAAGGTTGTTATTGATGTTTTATAAGCGGTTTCATAAATGTTGAATGTCCCCAAATATAATAATCCAATACCTAAAATAAAAATAATTATTGAGATCCATCTTCCTGCAAGTAATACCGGCTTAATTTCTTCTGCTGTTTCCATAACCGGCTTTAACTGCTCTTCTAATAACACTTTAGGATTTTCTATTATTTCACATTCTTCTAAACTTGGATTTTTATTACATAATGTTCTGGCTTCTTCTAAGGTTATATCTGAATTCTCCATTACATCTTCCAATAAAACTTCTGCATCTATAGATTCTGTTATTACCCCTACATTTTCAGCTAAGGGAATTGCAAAGAAAGTCAGTATGAAAAATGTTAAAGAGGTTGATATTAAAGTCTTACCAATAAATCTTGAAAATAATTTTAAAATTGAACTCATTGGATTTTCTTAGCCTCTTTTTTCTTCTTAAACTTTTCTATAGGCTCTGTATGCCTGCATTTTGGATAGCCTGGACATGCAAAGAACTGACCATACATACTGTTTCTGATTATTAATTCTGAACCGCATTTAGGGCATTTTCTTTTTTCTAATAATAATTTTTTATCCACTTTTTTAGATTTACATTTTGGATTGATGCATGTTTCCTGAGGCCTTTTTCCTTTTTTTATTAACTGGATTAATGGGTATTCACAGTCTTTGCATAATTTCCCTGTGCCTTTAGCAAACGCTCCCGCGGGTATTGAGAATGTTGTATTGCATCCCTCTTCATATTTATCACATGAAACAAAGAAGCCAAATTTTCCTTTCTTAATATTTAGTGTTCCTTTCTTGCATATTGGACAAGAACCTAATAAATTATTTTGATCTTGTGTTTCCCTATTAGCTTTGATTAATTCTTTTCCTATTTTTATTTCGTTTTGTTTAAAATGTTTTAATAGTTTAATTAATATTTTTTTAGACTCCTCGAGAACTTTATCTCCATCTTTCTCTTTTTCCCTGATTTTATCTAAATCTATTTCGAAATGCCTTGTTAATTTTGCATCTATGATTTCCGGACAATATTTCTTTAGGGTATTATTTGTCTTTAATCCTAAATCTGTAACTTTTAATGAAGTGTCCTGAACATAATGTCTTTGGTATAATGAATCTATTATTTGGGCTCTTGTTGACTTTGTTCCTAAATTTTGTTTCTCTAATTCTTTAATTATCGAAGCTGGGGTATATCTTTTTGGAGGCTGAGTTTCTTTTTCATGAGATTCAATTTTTTTAACTTTTAATTCCTCTTTTTCTTCCAATTCCGGCAAGGTTTCTTCTTTGAATACTGCAAACCTTCCATAAAATTTATGCCAGCCTTTTTCTATTGTCCTTGTCCCAGAAGCTATGAACTCTTCTTTATTAACATCTATAACAGCTGTAATTGTTTCTCTCTTTGCCGGGTCTGAAAATGTAGCTAAAAACCTCCGGACAATTAATTCGTATAAGTCTTTTGATTTCCCTGATCCGTTAAATGGCAAACCTGTTGGATAAATTGCCGGATGAGCTGGATCTGTTTTCATTCCTTCATTTGGAGTTAAATTTGGCTTTGATAATAATTCTTCAGCTAATTTTTGAAATGCTGGCTGTTTTGCTATCTTTTTTAATATTTTTTCATAGCCTAAAGAAGGAGGCAATTTTTGGGATGATGTCCTTGGATAAGATATCCTTCCTGATGTGTATAATTGTTGTGCAAATGCTAATGTTAGTTTTGGAGAAATATTTAATACCCTATAAGCTTCTATTTGCAAAGTTGTTAGATCAAATGGGCATGGCGGTTTTTGATTGTAAGTTTTTACATTTACTGAAGAAATAAATGCTTTTTTTCCTTTTGTTTTTTTAAGAATCTCATTTACTGTTGTTTTATCTTTTATCTTTCCGTTTTTATGCCAGGCTGTAATGTCATCTTTTTTTGTTTTGCCCTGAAATTCTATCTCCCAGAATGGTTCTGGCTTGAACTTTGAGATTTCTTCTTCTCTTTTAGATAATAATGCCAATGTCGGCCCCTGAACACGTCCTGTTGATAATATCTTGAAAGAACCTGCATTTTTAACAGCCAAAGTTAAAGCTCTAGATAGATTGATGCCGTAAAAATAATCTAAAAAATGTCTTGTTTCTCCTGCTTCGGCCTGCGGCTTGTCTAAAGTTTTAGAAGCATTCTCGTAGCTTTGGATTAGCTCATCTTTTGTTAAAGTTGAGAATTTCATTCTCTGGCCGGATTTTTGCTTGCATGCGTATCTTAAAGCGTTTAATCCGATAACTTCTCCTTCCTGGTCATAATCTGTTGCAACTGTAAACTTATCAGAAGATTTAGCTATTTTCTCTATTACCTTGATATAATCTTTTGTGAAATCCGCTTCTTTATTTACTTCATATGCTGGTTTCCAAACAACATCGAAAGTCGGATAAGTCCAACCTTTTTTTTCTTTTTCTGTTAAAGCGTATAAATGACCAACTGCACAAACAACATAAATTTTTTTATTTTTATGCGTTAGTTCATAATATTTTACTTTACCTATCTTGTTTTCAGAGGGTTTTGTATCTGCCAAAGCTGCAGCAATACGTTTAGCTGCACTTGGTTTTTCTGAGATTATTAATTCAGGCATTTTAATATATAGATTAGAATATGGGAAAAGAAAGTTATAAAAATGTTAGTATTTAGAATTCTAATATTCTTCCCTCTCTGCCTACGTTAATTACTTTTGTAGAACCTATTTTTTCTTCTATTCCGGCACCTTCATGAATATGACCATGTAATAAGAAATCCGGTTTAAATTTTTCTATTGCTTTTGTTATTGAATTGCTCCCTTTGAAGCCTGAGAATTCAGATTTTGAATTTGCTGGATGCATATGGGTTACCATTATCTTTTTCTTTAATCCTTTTAGTCCTGAATATGCCTTTGATAAAGTTGCAAATAATTCTTTTTCAGATATTCTTCCTGGACCTATATCTGCACCTCCTGCCCCGAAAAATCCAATATCATCATACTTTACAGAATAACCATGAATATTCCTAACCCCGTAAATTTCAGCCAAGAAATCCGCGGTTGCAAAGGAATCATGATTCCCCGGGATTAATAAAACTTTTTTCTTTGCATCTTTAAACGGCTTGATAAGATTATTAGTCTCTGTCGGTCCTGTTAAATCACCGCATAAAATAACCAAATCTACGTTTTCTTTTTTTGCTTTCAAGGCTAATTTTCTTGCTAAAGTCCTATCTCCATGAATATCTGCCGCGGCTAATACCCTCAATGTTTTTCTCTTAACCATATTTTAGTGCACATTTTTCTGAGCAGAATCTTAACATTTCTCCATCTATTTCTTCTTCTATGAAATCTTCACCTAGGATTTTTCGGCATTTGGCGCATTTTGCAGCGTTTTCATCTTCCTCATATCCTTCCATGAATCCTTCTTCTACATCACTAATTTCATCTTCATCTTCTGCAACTTCCCTGCCTTCCCCGGTGTAGATGTCTTCGTCTTTTTCCCCTAATTCAATATCCCTTTCCAATTGTTCTTTTGTTTTTCTCATATTAAATATTAAATAGAGTCAGAATTAAAAAGATTTCTATTGTGGCTTTATTTCTTTAAATCCGGTATATTTCTGTAGAACTTCAGGGATTTTTATAGAACCATCTTTTTGCTGATAATTTTCCATTATTGCCACCAAAGCTCTTGAGGTAGCCATTGCTGTATTATTCAAAGTGTGAACTACTTCATTTTCCCCTTTGTCGTTTTTAAATTTAATATTCAAATCTCTGGCTTGATAATCTGTACAATTACTTAGAGAGGTTACTTCTCCATAATCTTTAGTTGTAGGTCTGTAAACTTCTATATCTTCTGATTTTGCTTTCCATAAGGCTAAATCTCCGGTGCAACATTCTACAATTCTGTATGGTAATTTTAATTTCTGGAATAGTTCTTCTGAATTTTTTCTTAGTTCTTCATAGAATTTCCATGAATCTTCAGGTTTGCAGAAAATAAACTGCTCTACTTTGTTGAATTGATGAGTTCTCCATAATCCCTTTTCATTGATTCCATGACTTCCTATTTCTTTTCTGAAACACATTGAATAAGAAAATATTCTTAACGGTAGTTTTTCTGGTTGGATATGTTTGTCCATCATCATTCCTAAAATCGCATCTTCTGAAGTTGGAATCATGTATAGATCCTCGTTTTCTATTTTGTAAAGAGCTTTTTCAAAAGCATCGAAATCACCTTTTGCAACTTCTATCCTCTTATTTACCATTAAAGGCGGTTCAATGTAGGTATAACCTTTAGACTCCATTATATCTATAACGAAATTAATTAAGGCCCGGTTTAACAATGCTAATCTTCCTTTAAGATAGTAAAAACCATTTCCTGAGGTTTCTGCCGAGGCTTCAAAATCAAATAAACCTAATTTTTCCCCTAATTCAACATGATTTAGAACTGGGAAATTAAATTTTTGTATTATTCCAAATTTTTTGATAATTTTATTTTCAGAACTATCTTTCCCTATAGGGACTTCAGGATGCATTATGTTAGGGATTCTATGCAAATAATAGTCTAATTCTTTTCTTATTTTTTCAATTTTGTTTTCAATGTCTTCAATCCTCGAAGGGATTTCTTTTACTTCCTTAATCTTTTCCTTTATATTTTTCCCTTGTTTTTGCAGTTCATTTATTTCAGAAGAAGCAACATTTCTTTGGTTTCTTAAGCTCTCAACATTTTGTTTTAACTTTAAATATCTCTTATCTAAGTCGATTACTTTTAGAAAATCATCCATACTAGCCTGTTTTTTCTTTAGGTTCTGCTTGACAATTTCCGGATGTTCTCTTATTAATTTTATATTGAACATGCAAGTAAAAGATAAGATAAATTTATTTAAACTTATTGGTTATAATGGGTTTATATCGTTGCAATTTAGGGTTTTAGAAGAAAACTCTTCTTACCGATAAGTATTTAAATATATATCTAAACATAAGTTTTAGAGAAGAGGTGTAGGGGGAAAAAGATGAGTAAAAAAGATATTTTCGAAGTGTTTTTTAGAAGAAAACCGGCTATGATATTAGTAGCTTTGAAAAAGAATACAAGGAATAGATATGGAAGTGTTTTAGCTAAGGAAGTAGATTGTACGTACTCCCACACTGTAAAAATTCTGCAAGAGATGGAAAGAGCAAAATTAGTAAGCTTTGAAAAGCAGGGAAGAATAAAAACAATTAAATTAACAGAACCTGGCAATAAAATTGCTGAGTATATTGGACGAATTAAGGATATTTTATAATCCTTATTTTTTATTTTTAAAAATGGAAGAAGAGTTATTTGATATTTATAGATTGAATCATGGGGATGGTGTTAACCATATTTATGTCCCCAGCGGCGAAAGAGGAAGGGATTTAGTAGGGAAGTTAAGTACTATCAGTTCATGGGAAATAGTTGAGTCTGGGGTTGGGATTGAGGTTGCAAAAATAAGGACGTATGAATTAGATATTCATTGATTTTCTAACCATTCCAAAATGTCATCATCCTGGCTCTTTGAACCGATAACATCCAATAGAACAGGAACTGAATCCTGGCCTGATAATTGTTTTAGTAATGTTCTCTCTGCTTTACTTGAAGGAACTTCTATCTTTTTATATTTTAATCCTTTAGAATCTAATGCTTTTTCCGCTTTTTTACAGTATGGACATCCTTCCAACCTGAATAAAACTAATCTTTTTTCCATAACCATTTTTTATAAAAAGAAGTATTTATAATTATCGCTTATTGATTAGATAGATTTTATTTTTTCTAATAATCCATCTTTTTTCTTTCTGCTTGTATAAGTTTTTCCAAACCTCACTAAGATAGGATTTATTTCTTTCCATATACTTTTGGGAAATAATTTTTTTAAATCTTCTTCTATTCCTTTCTGAGTTTTATTTTTAGTCCATCCTAATTTATTGCTTATGTAATGAACATGGGTATCTATCCCTACAGCAACTATTCCTATTTCTGATAAAAATACATTGGCGGTTTTTCTTCCGACACCTGGAAGCTTAAGTAATTCTTCAAATGTTAATGGAATAATTCCTTTGTGCTCTTCAATTAAAGTTTTAGCACAATTCAAAATGTTTTTACTTTTATTTTTGTAAAAATTAACTGGCTTTATTATTTTTTCAATTTCTTTTAATTCCGCTTTAGCTAATTTTTCTACTGTTGGATATTTTTTAAATAAATTATTCGCTATCCGGATTGTAACTTCATCTCTTGTTCTTGCAGACATTATTGTGGAAATCAAGATTTTCCAATGTTGATCCCATTCTTCTGCTGCCAAACGAATCATGGAGTTTCCTAATTTTTCTAATTCTCTTAATTGGTCTAGATAATTCATTTGAATATTTCTCCGGTTTCCATTGACCAGAATAATAAATCTAATTCATCCATCGGAATGTTAACTTCTTTAGAGAAATTCTGGAATTTATTTTCTATTTCAAAATAAATTTTCGGTGTTAATGTCTTCGGCAGTTCAATAATATTTAATTTAGCTAAATTTTTTAGAATATGCCTGTCTAAGATTGCTAAATTTTCATGACCTGTATTTCTTAAGAAATGAGATGCTTCTTTTAATCCCAAGCCTTTCACATTTTTTACTAAGTACATTCTTTTTTCTTTATTATCTTTAATTCCATTTAAATTTTTAAAAATATTTTCTTGATTCTTTTTGAATTCCAACAAGTAAGTGCCTTTATTGTTATGAAATCTTATCCTTTGAATTAAAATCGGAACAGGATTAATATCTTTGTTTTTAAAATCTAATTCTTTTAATTTTTGGATACAATAATCCGCTCCTCTTGCGCTACTTTGCGGCGTCAACAAACAAAAACATAATTCATAAAAATAATCTTTATTTTGTTTAAATTCTTTTAATCTTTGTTTAATTTCTCCTTTTTTAGATTCGTAAGATGAATTTATACCCATTAATTAGAAACAGAAAAAGAAAATTGATAAACCTATCGGAGAATAGATTTTATTTATAAAAAAGAAGAGGAGAAAATTATTTCCTCTTTTTTGTAGTTTTTTTTGTAGCTTTTTTCTTTCTTCCGCCTCTTGCCATAACTGCTTCACATACATTGCCTTGTCCATCAATATAGTATAAATGTCCAGGCTTTCTTGTAACTGCGTTCTTAACAACTATCTTTCCCATTTTGACACCTCCCTTTTTGTCGACGATAGTGAAGGCTTTAAAGTATTTAAAGTTATTGTTAATTGGTGTAAATATTTTAAAAAGAACCAGATTTGTATAAACCTTATCTTGATACCACTAATTAAGGGTTACAAAATAGTTAAATTTATAAATGTTTGATTCCTACTTTGATTTATGTCAAGATCAGTGAATTTAAGAAACCTATACTTGGAGATAGAAGGGAAAAGGAAGAAGACTTTGGAAGATCCAACTTTAAATTTAGTTAATTATAAGGTGTCTAGAAGGGGATTGGGTAGAGAGGCACAATTAACCCGTCCCGAAGATTTAAGACATATTGCTCATTCTGCAAGAATTGAGTTCCCATTAGCACATATACGAGATTTGCCAAAAAGGGCACAAAGAATCGCTCGAAAAGATTTGCAGAGGGCTACTACAAGGCTGGCAAATGCGTGGACCCTTGCTAAAATTATATTCCCTGATGATGGAGAGTTCACTACTGAATATTTTACAGCGATAGCCAGAAAAATTGAACCGGATGTTGTTAGGGGGATTAGGAGGGAAATGGTACTTTATGGGGGTCAGGTCCCGCCAGAAGCTGACCAAATAGAAAGTGAATTAAATATGTTCCTATTTGAAAACAAGGGAATCGATTTGCCTTTAGAAAAAGCAGTTCATGCACATATCCACTTAGTAAGGATACATCCATTTATGGATGGAAATGGGAGAACTGCCCGGATGGTTCAAAATGTATTATTGAATATGTCTGGATATCCACCTGCTATAATAGAAGAGGGAGAAAGGCACCTTTATTTTGATTTATTATCTACTGCTATTCAAGCATATAATCAGAGAATTAAGAGAAGTACAAAAGTTACACTTGAAGAAGATTTAGCTTACGAATTTTTGGCGAGTAAGGTTAATGTTGCTTATGATAGGTTGTTAGAATAAAGTATTGAAATTTAAGGACTATCTATTGGGCTTTTAATCTTCTTTATCTGCTCTGCTGAAATATTTGTATAAACTTGAGTTGTATTTAACGAACTATGACCTAATAGCTTTTGAATGTGCCTGATATCAGTTCCGTTTTCCAATAAATGCGTCGCGAAAGAATGTCTTAATGTATGAGGATGAACTTCCTTTTCTATCCCTACTTTCTTAGCTACTTTTGAAACTATTTTTTGAATATTTCTTGTGGTCATCTGACCTTTAAAACTTGAAAATAAAAATAATTGGTTCTTTTCTTTTTGTTTTTCAGCTTGTTTTTGCAAATCTTCCAATAAATTCTCCGGGATATTAAAGATTCTGTCTTTTCTTCCTTTATCCTGCCTAATATGCCCTGTTTTTTGAGTAAAGTCAAAATCATGGGTCTTTAAATTTACCAATTCTGAAACCCTTAAACCTGCAGCGTAAGTTAAAGAAACCATCAACTTTGATTTTTTATTTTGAATTGAATCCATTAAACTTTTAACTTCTTCTTTTGATAGAACAGAAGGAATTTTCTTTTCTTTTTTCGGTCTTTTAATATCTATTGTTATATCTTTTTTAAGAATATTTGAGAAAGAATATTTAATTGCGGATAAAAATAAGATCTTAGTCATTGAGGAAGCGTTATTTAGTTTTTCAGCTAAGTAGGATTTAACATCCTCATGAGTAATCTCCTCCGGAGTCTTATTTGCAAAATCCAATAAAAATTTATTAGAAGATAAATAGTTCCGGATTGTATGTGTGGAATTGCTTGAAATTTTTAATTCTGCTTCTAATTTTTTTAAAAATTCTTCTTTATCCATCTTTTTGGATTATACGAACTTATATAAAAAACTTATTTTTCCAGTTAATTTTATATATAGCTAAAATATAGATTTTATAGAGGTGATTCCATGGCTGATAAAAAAAGCGTATTGGACCGGGTAACTTTAGTTCTTGTTATTGTTGGAGGAGTTAATTGGGGATTAGTTGGTGCTTTCAATTTTAACTTGGTGAACGTTATCCTAGGATCCGTAGCCTGGCTGGAAAGACTTGTTTATGTTTTAGTAGGTCTATCTGCGTTGTGGGCTATAAAGATGGCTACAAAATAGCCATTTTTTCTTTTGGAAAATTATAAAAGATTTACTTATTTAGATTAGTCTATGGCTGGAAGCGAAGTTGTTTTTTATCCATGGCTCTTTGAACCTGAAAGAGAAAAGACTTGTAATGGAAGGTATAATGATGTTAGATGGTTTAGTATTGACGGCTGGATGGTTGGGATTGGAGAGAGTGATCCTGTAGAAAGAATATCTAGAGGAATCAGGGAAATAAGAACTACTTATCTATATGATGATGGAAGGGGCGGGTATCATCCTTTTAGAGAGGAAGTGTTAAGATATAAACTTCGTTAGTGAAAATATAATTTTTTAGTTTAAATTAATTCTCTTTTTAATTAAATTCTCAACTTCTTTAGACATGTTTAGCTTATGTTTCCTGCAGTAATCCCTAAATTTTCTGGCTGTTTCTCTGTCTATTGTGAAATTTAATCTTGTTTTTAAGATTGTTCTTCCTGTTTTTTCAAACTCTTCTAATGCTTTGAATCCTGAAGGTTTCTCTTTTATTATTTTTAGTGCATTTTTTAGAAACTCACTTTGTGATGGCATTTTCTACCCTCCTTTGAATGTTAGTTATGCTTTTTTCTTTTTTTAATACTAAACTCTTTATTATCTCTACTGCTTGTTTTTCATCAATATTCCAATCATTTAACTCTACAAAGGTTAGCAATAATGTATATGAAGTTCTTTTATTGGCATCAACAAAAACGTGGTCTATTAAGACGGCCCTAATTAAATAAGCTAACTGCTTTGTCCAGGCAATTGAGTGTTTTGAATGCTTTAATGCAAAATTTAAGCTTGATTCGTTCTCAAAGTGACCTGAAGCAAATTTCTCGTTTATTGCTACAATATCTTTTTTTGTTAGATTCATAAATATCGTGTGTATAAATTACTATTTAGATCTTATGTTTTAAATACACATCGTGTGTATAGAATTTTTCTAAAAGTTAAGTTTAAAAATTAGTTGGGTATTTGTGATAAATGGTTATTTTTAGAAAGTTTTTAAAATACTATTTTCCTTAATGATTTAATCAAACTTGTCTGGAGGATTAAAATGAGCGACTTAGGAGATAAATTAAGAACAGGACTTTGTGTTAGCGGGATGATTATTGCTTATCCTTTATTTTTAGGAGTCGGTGCTGGCAGAGCTATAATGAGAGGGGATTATAGAGAATTTTTAGGATATATGGGAGATATAAATAGGGGTATATTAAATGGATTAGAAGAACTTGCTTTTAGAGACCCTTCTTTAGAAAATGAATGACTTAGTTGAAATTAATTTAGACAGGAAAAAAAGACTTGTTTGGGGGAGTGCTGCTACATTAGCTACAATTATCTCTCCGGTTTATGTTATTGGTGCTGTATTAATTGCTGATGAAGATAAGGTAGAGTTAAGAAATTATTTGAGTGATGGTTATAGAATTTTAAGATGGGCTTATGAAACTGTAGTTACTGGAAAATTTCCTAGTAGAGAAAGATGTATGTTAGGATAGACTGTCTAAAAAGATTTAAAAATTGGAAACACATCGTTGCAGTATGGATAATTTAGATGAACTTGTGAGATTCTTAGTGCCCATTTCTGGAGATAAAAAGTGGCATGAAGCTAATGTTGCGATTAGAGGAAGACCCAGACCGGATTTGGAAGTTGGGATTTCTTATGCTTCTGAAGCCCTGTTTTATGGCGCCAAATACCTGCCCCCTTGTATACTTGCTATTTACTACTATCAAGAAATTGGACATTTTGTAAGAAGTTTATTATAGATTTATTAAGTATCTATTTGATTATGAGACTCACTAATGTGAGATTTTCTAAAATATAGTTTGTTTTTTAATAGTTTTTTTAAATTGCAAAAAATGGGTTTATCTTATGGAAGAAAATTTAGCTGAAAAAATAGAGATCGCCATGGAATTGTATCTGGCTGATAAGGGTAATTCTTTTGATGATATGACCCATTGGGATTTAAATCAAGAAAGAGGAGAATTAGAGAATGATATTGCTTTAAGATTAATAGAAGGAGAAGCTTTAGACGATGAAGTATTGGATTATTGCTTTAGAAATTTTGTTCCGGGCTTTGAAGACACTCCTTTTGAAAGAATCCATTATAGGACAAGCACTTTTGATTCTGTTGGCGCTGTTTTAATGTTTAGAAATGATGTTGAAAAATTAAGAGGACAGATATTTATGATGACTAGAGGAGAGAGGGTTATAAATAGTGGAGCAACCAATGGCAGCTTAATTGGAAAAGTTGATAATAGGTCTGATTTGTATCTTCGCGACGGAGAAAGCGGAAGATTATTTTACGTTCCTCCTGATGTTTTGAGATTTTTACAAGTTCCTGTGGATTGGGATAGTCTAACTATTTCCCCCGGGGAGATTTCGGGAAAGAGGATTTATTTAGGTGGAAGGATATATGATGAATTCGGAGTTTACTTAGGGAATAAAGCGTGTGATTTCTTAAAAAGTAAAATTTAAAAGGCTAAATTTGTTAATAAAATAAAAAAAGTTCTGTGATAAAGATAAAATGGATGAATTAATACCTTATGAAGGACAACCTAGTGGAAAAGAACTTCCAGTTTTTTCTAGAGAGGTTTATTTAGCTGACTTCTATTCAAGAACTAGTAATTTAAAAAAAGTTAATGTAAATTCTATTAAGAAAGTGCCTGTGCCGAGAAATGTTAAAAAGAAGATGTGAATTGCGGTGTTTTGAAATTATTCTATAATAGGAAAAATAAGTTTAGGATTTAATTGTTGTGCTACTTCTCTTGATTCCTGGAGATGTTGAACTAATAGATTTCTTTTTTCTTGATCTGTTTCGTTTAGATATATATGATAATAATCTAGAAAAGAGTCTAATGATTCATCTGGTGTTTGTGCTAACGTCATTCTATGCAATTGTGCTTCTGAAACTCCATGGGCTGCTAAATATGCAATACTTAAATGATGGAGCAACCCTATACAAAAATCCAGATTTTCATCAATATATGCAAATATTTCTCCTGTTGGATCTTGTAGTTTATTACAAATTCCTGCTGCCGAACTATATGCTATTCCTACTGTTTCATAATCTTTAGGTGTTTCTGTAAAAACCCCATGAAAAATTAAACCTTGATCTGCTTCTCTTTGTAATCTTAAAACTCTTAATCTTGGTCCTTCATCTGAACCAACTATTGTTGAAATCTCTTCTATTCTTGCTGGTTTTACTTTTGCACTTAATCTTGAAGTTAATGTGGCTGCTAAATAAGAATTTAGAAAGTTATCTTTTTCTGCAGTTTCTGGATTCTCTTCTGGATCTGCAGACTGTGCTCCCAAATCTTCTCTCGAAAGAAAAATATAATTCAGGAATAAAGAGTACGCTTCATTAGATGTGTATCCTTGCATTATTTAAATTAATAGATAATGATATTTAAAATTTCTTACTTTCTAAAATATACTTTATTGAATCTTATATTCCCAGAAATTTAATTTTCCTTTTGTTTTTATTGGAGCAATTCTTTTTGGATTTTTTAAGATAAAACCATAGTTTCCCCAGGAGGATGAAGCTAGATGCAAATCTTTGTCTTTTTTATGCTGTCATTCAGTTTCATATTTTTTAACATCAACTAAAGTTGCTTTTCCTAAGATATATCCTAAAGGCAATTCTTTAAAGCTGAATCTTTCCATTGCTTTTTTTATCAGCAGTTAATGAAGCGTGAATATAGAATTCTCCTCTAAATTTAGTATTCCAAGTTCTTAGTTCTATTTTTTTCTTTCCTTGTAAAATTAATTCTGCGTAAGGCTGTTTTAGTGAGAGAGTTTTCATAGTAAATATCAATTCAATCTGCTTATTAAAAATATAGGTTCTAACAGAAAAATTGATTTAAAACTTATCTCTTTGTTAGAAAGAACTTCTAAAGTTGGTAAGAAATCAAAGAAAGAATAATCTTTTGGCTTCCTTAAGCAATTTCCCAGCCTCTTCTGCTATTTCTTCTATCTCTTGTGCTTTAGAGGTTTTAGAATTATCTTTAGATGCCATAATTTACCACCCTCTTTTTATCATATATAAACATTTATGTAATCTTATATATAAATCTTATCGTATTAATCTTTTTAAAGTGAAAATTTTACAAAAATTAGAATGAGAGTTTTATGGCCTGTTCGATCTGGAGAATATAAAATAGTTCAGGTATATGTTAATGGTACTCCTGATTTATTGTTTGGAGATAAAGGAACAATGCATGGCCAAATACTCCATAGGATTTTAATAGAACATGATATTGTTTATGATTGCGAATGGATTAGGGGGAGGAGTAGTGGAGATTCTATCCCATCAATGAACTTTAGAAGAGGGGCGTGGCTTGGAAAACCCGCTATTGAATATAGGATGAGTGGGGCTGGCAGGGCGGAAGTAGATATAGATAGAAAAAATGTTAGATTTTTTGGAAATAGTGGGGATTATAGAATTGGAATAGACCCTAAACATTTGGAAGATATTACTCAAAGAGAAACTGATTGGAAATTGAGTTTTTCTGAATAAAGAAGTCTCCATGGTGTTACTTTTGTTAATTCTAAAATATAGTTTAAATTCTATTAATCTTTTTAAAGTGAAATTTTAAACTTAAAGAAATGAAGATAAAAGATATAGCTTTTTATGATAGGCCTAGTGAGAGGTTAATTAAATATTGTGCTAGGGGTTTTAAGCGATTATGAATTATTAGCTATAGTCACAATTTATGACCTTAAACTCTTATCGTTTGAGGTCGCAAATTATTATATTCATTTTCTTTCAATTGAAACATAAATTTTTGAGGAAACCTTTCAGCATTCCTTTTGACTGTTTTATTTATAGCTTTTTAGAATTTTTCCATAATTCAACTAATGCATCCAAATCTTTTTGGTCAATTTTTACTTTTTCTTTCTTTTCTTTAAATCCACCTAAAGAGAAAGTGTGTTTTCTTTTTTTATTGCTTCTTTTGCCAGATCCCATATAAAAACTTAAGATAGATCCTTTTAAAAATGTTATTTTCTTGATTTGGATCATGAATAAAGAAGAAATGTTTAAGATAGTAAAAAATTTGGAGTTTGATAGTCCAAAGACTATTTATGAGGAAGATGGTGTAAAAATATTTATTTTAAGACCGTCTAAGCTTCCTGCTAGATTTAAAAATTATGATTCTAAGAAGAATTTTCAACTCTGGTTAGATGATGGACATAGGAAATTTATACCTAATCATTTAAGGGTATTTCTAGATTTAAATTTGAGAACAAGATGTAGGCCTGACTTAAAAAAGAAACTACTTTTAGCGTTTGATAATATCTTTTACGGTAAAGATCCTGAAAAAGAATTAAGAGGATTAGATAAAGAGAATTTTGAACATTTTCTTAATCCATTGATGATTATAGGGTATTCTGCACAAATATTCATAATCGAACAGGAATTAGCTTATCATAAAGAGAGTCATTTTGAGCCGTTAACTTTATTTTTCCAGGGATGGGTGAGAGAATTCCTTGATGATCCAAAGGAAATAGATAATCTTTGTATGAGTGTGTGTAATAGGCAAACGCCCTTAGCTAAATATACCTATAAAGAGAATAAGAAGAATAAAAAATTTGAACCTAATTTGAAACCTTTATGGTACCTCGGGGAGTCTTAAACTTCTCAAAGATAATTTCTGGCTTATCTTTCAAATTTTGTTGTTCTGGAGACAATCTCTTTTTGATTATAGATAAATATTTTTTTTCTTTTTCTATTCCTATTGAATTTCTGCCTAACATGCTAGCAACTGCAGAAGTTGTTCCTGAACCAACAAATGGGTCTAAGACTGTATCCCCTTCATCTGTACAGGATAAGATAATTCTTTTTAGTAGTTCTTCTGGTTTTTGAGTTGGATGTGCTCCTGCCCATTTTTCTTTTTTTGGTGTTAAAGGTATGGACCAGACATTTCTAGTTTGTTTACCTTTAGGATTAATCTGATCTTCTATAGATTTACTCCATTCATAATTAAACTTCCACTTTTCTCCGTTTCCATTTTTAGAAGCCCAGATTAAATGTTCTGTACTCTCTGTGAAAAATCTACAGGAAATATTGGGTTGGGCATTTGGTTTATACCAGACTATACTATTATTTATTTTAACATCATTGTAATGTTGTAAGATAAAACCTACTTGGTAAATGTTATGAAAGCTACCTGAAATCCAAAGACTTCCTCCGTGTTTTAAAACTCTTAACGCTTCTTTAAGCCATAATTGATTAAATTGAAGATACTCATCTTTTGAGAACATATCCCAATCTTCCTGCATAGTTACATGTTTGCTGTATTTCCAAGCTAAGCCTTTCTTTTTAGACATGTTGTAAGGTGGATCTGCAAAAATTAAGTCTATAGAATTGTCTGGTAGAGAACTAAGAACTTTTAATGCATCACCTTGTATTATTTTATGTGTAGTTTTCATTTTAACTTCTTTAATTTTTCATATATTGCTGAGTTTACAAAAGCAGAGACAGAGGAATGTTTATATTTGTTACCATTGTCTTTTAACCAATTTTGAATTTCATTTAATAATTTTTTATCTATTCTTACTGTTGAACTTGATGTTTCTTTTTGTGACATTATGCTATAAAATGTGTCTTAGTATATAAATATTTATGTTGAGAAGGTATACTTTCTAAAAGAAAATGTTTTTATATTTCCGGTTATTTAAAGTATTGATGAAGAAAGATAAAATGAGGTTAAAAACAGATGATTCTTGGTCTTTCTCTTACTTAAATAAAAAAGAAACAAATTATGCCACCCATGGTTATCATAGATATCCTGCAAAATTTATTCCACAAATTGTTCGAAGACTTATCAATGAAAACTCCAAGGCTGGAGATTGGGTGATGGATCCTTACGGTGGATGTGGTACTACTATCGTAGAGGCAAGATTGTCAAATAGAAACTCCATAGGTTTTGATATAAATCCTGCTGCTGTTTTAATGGCAATGGCAAAGGTTAAAGAAATAGATCCTGCCAAATTGGAGCGTGCAAATAGAAATTTATTATTTAATATAAATAGAAAAAAAGCAACTAATACAGAATTTAAAAGCGAACCAGATAGATTGCGATATTGGTTTAAACCAAATCAATATCTAAAACTAAAAAAGATATACAAAGCAATCCAAGATGAAAGAAATGAAGATATCAAAAGATTTTATAAATGTTGTTTTTCGAATATTCTAAAAACATGCTCTATTTGGTATTCTAAAAGCATAAAACCCATGAAAGATCCTTTAAAGAAAAATTCCGATCCATTGAACGAATTTGTCAAACATTTGGAACTTATGACTAGACAAAATAATATTTTCTTTAATCTTCTTTTAGAAAAAGATAAAACAAAATTTCATGTAGATGTAGCTGATGCTAGAAAGTTAAATTTAAAAGATAATTCTTTGGATTTGATCATTACTTCTCCACCATATGTTACTTCTTACGAATATGCTGAATTACATCAACTCTCTTTATTATGGTTAGGATTTGTAAGAAATTTGAATGAAATAAAGAAAGATTATGTTGGAACAATTTCTAGATCCCCCGCAGAAAGAGGATTTAAGAGTGAAATTGCTGAAAAAATAATTAAAAAATTATTTAACAAAGATAATCATTTATCTAAAAATATCACAAATTATTATTCTGATTTAAATCGTTCTATCTCTGAAATGCATCGAACACTAAAAAATGGGAAAAAGCTCTGTTTAATTATTGGCAATACGGAATATAGAGGAGTTAAAATTGATAACTTAAATGTTGCTATAGAGTTAATGGAATATGCGGGATTTAAAATAGAGAGAGTAATCAAAAGAAAAATTTCTTCAAAAACTTTTACTCCTTATAGGGATAAAAATGGAAGATTTACAAATTCAAGTTCTGGGGAAAAGAGAAAAATATATCAATATGAATATATTATTATTTCTAAGAAATAAAATGAAGAGAAGTTTTGATCCTAAGATTTTGAAAGTGCATAGTATCAGTGAGCAATATGAAAAAAGGCTTAGTCATCTGGAAAAGAAAGATCCTCCTTTGTGGACAAAGGCAATAAAGAATGCAGTTACTAATTCTATAGATAAAATAAATAAATCAATTGGATCTTTTGTGATTTATGGGGAACCACAATCCGGAAAAACTGAGATGATGATTGCTCTTGCAGCCAAACTATTAGATGAAGGTTTTAAATTGATAATAATCCTAACAACAAATAATGTCTCTCTTTTGGAACAAAGCCTTAACAGATTTAAGATAACAGATCTAAGTCCAACCCCCCGGAATTTTAAAGAAGTTTTATCAGAGCATATAAATATTGAAAATACCCCATGGATCATTTTTTGTAAGAAAGGTCCTCAAGATCTAGAAAAATTAATTGAGAAATTGGGTTTGATTAAAAAAAGAATTATAATAGATGATGAGGCAGACTTTGCTACTCCTAACTCAAAAATAAACCTGCCAGATAACCAAAAAAGTAAAATAAATCAGCTAATAGAAAAATTACGTGGAGAAGATGGAATATGGATAGGTGTTACTGCCACGCCTGCAAGACTTGATTTAAACAATACTCTAAATAATGATAACATTAATTGGGTTAAATTTGAATCTCATCCCAACTATACCGGAAAAGATCATTTTTTTCCGATAGAAGGTAAGATCCCCTATAAGTTGACATTATTACCTGATGACAATCAAGAACATCTTATAGATGCTGTTTTGAATTTTCTAATTAAAGTCGCATATCTAAACATTTCTTCAAAAAAATCAAATTACACAATGGTTGTTCATACAAGCGGAAAAGTTGATGACCATACTAGAGACTATCAAACGATTATAAAATTAGTGGAAATACTACGTCATAAAGAGAATCCCAAATGGGAAATTCACTATGAAAATATTTGGAACAAAGCAGATAAATTATTCAATGGAAAAGCAGATGAAATATCAAAATATATAATAGAGAATATTGGCAGAGCAGATATTGTAACCATGAACAGTAAAAAAGATATTGCAAAAGCCAACTCAGGTACACCATTAACACCTTTTACAATAATTATTGGAGGAAATATCATTTCCAGAGGAATGACTTTTGATAACTTACTGTCTATGTTTTTTACTAGGAATGTTAAGGGAAATTTTAATCAAGACACGTACATACAAAGAGCAAGAATGTTTGGTTCAAGAGGGAGCTATATAGATAAATTTGAATTAATAATACCTAAAGAACTGTATTTAAAATGGAATGAATCTTTTGTGTTATATAGGCTTTCATTAGAATCCATTCTAGAAGGAAACCAACCCCCTGTCTGGTTATTTAATGCTAGAGTTAAACCTACCGCTTTAGGGAGCATAGATCGGAGCACCGTGATTATGCATAATGGAGAAATGAAATTTGGCATATTCAAACTTTCTGAAGATATCAAAAAGATTATTTCTTCAAGACAAGAATCTTTAAAGAAATTAGAATCTTTAAAGGAAGTATTAAAAAATGAGAAACAAGCATTTCCTGAATTTTTACTTAGATATATTAAAAAAACTTCCGAAGGTAAGGAAGATCTTATTGCAATTCACTCTCTGATGAATGTATCCAGATGGCGAAATGTTAAAAATTTATATAGACCTAAATCCTTTATGAGCTCGACTTCTCAAAAAACACATAAATTTGAAAAAGCAATACACCACATTCAGATGATCTATGATGATACAGGATATGCTAGATTAATTTACAAACCAACCATCAAAAAAGTAGGATTTCTAACGAATATAAAGAATGTTAATTAACCTGATTCTTATAAAAATTATTCTTAAAAATTAACCAATTTTAATTTTGAATCTTAATAAATTCGGAAGGCTTATGGAAACCTGAAAGGTGTCCATCAGCGAAGCGGTTTAAACATTCTTACACCACTCACACCTCTCTTCAGGAATCTCTCCTGAACTTAAAACTTCCTTAGGATAATAAAATAGTAAATAAGTAAAGTCTTCTGTTTTAAAATTGTTTTTTCTTAATAGGAAATTGTATAGGTCCATTTGAGTTTGAGAATGAGAATGAGTATCTTCCTTTAATGGAAATCCTCTTGTCTTGTAATCTAAAACTATTAATTTATCTTTTTTAACTAATAAGTTATCTATAGCTCCGTGGAGTAAAATATCATTTTTTTCGTCTAGAAATTCTATGCCTTTAAAGTTGCTTCTCCAGATTTTTAATTTTTCTTTGTCGTCAAATAACTTACAATCCTTAATTTCTTTTAGTTCTGGTGGAAGTTTGTTTTGTTATCCATATTTTAATATATGTTAGGAAGGTTTTTAAGAGTTATTGTCTTAATTGAAATTATGAAACAACTAAAAGGAGCAAACATGGATATTGATTTAATAGATAAGAATGTAGACTGGGAGCAGGATAAATGCCCCTGAAATGAAGAAGATATTAATGAACATAAATGTGCTGTTAAAAATGTCTCAATCTGCAAATATTTTAGAGGTATTAAAAAACCAGATATTGTTTTGTGTGGTTATGATGAAAAGTAACTTATATATTAATTTCAATTAAGAAGCCGAATAGTTTTCATCGTTTTCAATTTCTTCAATTATTTCTTTTAAAATTTCTCTTCTCTTAGTTTCATCAGACTCTAAGAATTCATCAATTTCTTCATCATCCATCTCCAAAACATCAAACAAATAATCCAAAAGCATCTCTTTTTCAGTTTCCAGATTTTTTATAGTATTCATTTCAAGTTCGACCATCTCATTTATTGTTAAATCCCTTGTGTATTCTAAAAGCCTAAGTTTTATGTTATCGTTTTTCTTTCTTCTATAGGACCCTCCAAAAAAGAAATAATCCCCATTAAGATTCTTAACAAGACAGGCTTCAAGTATACTTCTTTTTTTAGGTAAATAATCCAGTTCAATAATTTTTACAGGATATTCATTTAATGTCACTAAATCTTTTAGAAAAACAGTATCCTTAGTTGATTTTAAAACTTCAAAAATTCCTGTGATGTTACTTTGTATATTTCTCAATAAAGTTTTTTCTTCTAGGTCTAACTCAAGAATTTCAAAACAGAGGTTGGGCATTCTTTTCCCGTCATGTAAGCTGAAATTTTCAAAAAACCATCCGTAGAATATTTGCCCAATATGGGAATTATCCAATAAATCTTTATGGAATTCTGTAAATTCTTCATAGGCAACATCGAGTATGTTTGGAAATTTTTTCTGTAATTTATCTAGAATATTTTCAATAATCTCAATTTCCTTTCTGGCTTTCATTTCTTATCTCGGATATTAGAAGTGGGAAAAGTATTTAATTTTTCTGTAAATTTTCTATAAGCTTGTCTAAAACCAATATTCCAGACAACTGAAATTTTTAAATAGAATGGAAGATACTTAATGCAATAGAATGAGAAATATGAATAATTTCCCGAAACCGACAAAGAAAGGGTTAGAAGAATTAAAAAATCAAACAAAAGACAAATTTACAAAATTAATGATAAATCAATTAACATCGTGGACAGGTTCTAGTAAAATAGATGAATTTCATGAAAAATTAGCCTATGAAACGATTTTAAATTTAATTGAAAAAGAGAAAATGAGAGAGGAAGTAAAAAATTACAAACCTAAAAAAATAGAAAATAACATATTTGATTTGAGAGTGACTAAACGTAGTGGAAAAAAGAGAGATATTTCTGTTAAATGGAACGATACATTTGAAGACCTTAGTTATTCAATTCAAAGAGAATTTGGTTTAGAATCTGGTCATCTGTACGAATTTAATATGGGAAAATTAAAAATAGGTCCGGAATGCGATGATTGGCAAGAAATATTTGATGTGTTGGATAATCTTAAAACGGGTCATGTAATCTCATTTATGAAACTAAAGAAACAGGATTCTTTCAAATTTTTGTATGATTTTGGCGAAAATATAGGTTTTAGGATTCAGATAAGGACATAAAATGAGCAATGATGATTGATTGGTTGATGAAATGGAAAAATGAAATGGAAAAACTAGAAAATCAGATAAAGGAGATTAATCAGAAAAAGGAAGAATTAAAATTAAAAATAATCGACTTAGCCAAAGAAAAAAATATTAATGTTCTATTTGGAACAAATAAAAAATGCTCAATAAGAGAATATGAAAAAGTTATTTATCCCGAAAATAAGGAATTTTTAACAAAAATAATCAAAGACAAAGGACTTTATGAAGAATTGTCCCAGCTTAATTATCCAAGACTAAGTTCAAGAATAGTAAAAAATGAATTAGATTTTGATATTGTTGGTTTAGTAAAAAGGAGAAAAATTTTAGAATTTTCTTGAGGGATATAAACTAAATTTTATGTGAACTTGTCTAAAACCAGATATTGTGTAGTTATGATGAAAAGTAAACTAAATAGTAATATTTAAAAGAGCTAAATTTCTTAAATTATCTTATGAAAAGAGTTCTGTGATATGGGAGATTATAAAATGACTGAAACATTTAGAAGGGTTGGAACTGAAGCAGAATTGTCTACATGTGATATAGGCGAAAGGGTCGACCTTGAATGGGGAAATGAAGATACAACTCCTGCTGTGTTTATAGGAGAAAGTTGGGAAAGAACGTGTGCTTGTCATAGTGGTCCAAATACATATAGGTTTCCTTATGCTATTGCTAGAGTCGATGGAGAGCAAATTGAATTGATAAAATACGGAGCAAGTGTTTCTCGTTCTGTGCTAGAAGGAAAAAGACCTAAACTGCTATATGTTGGAACCTCAGAACCTGTTACTCCTGATGATAAAAGATATCAGAAATTTGATGAGTTGTTAAGGAAGGCTGGAATCGAAGCATAATTCTTATTTTCTTTTTTATTATTTTTTTAAAAATCAAGAAGTAAATTCCATTTCTTAAAATCTTTTTTGAGAGGTATATTTTCTAAAAAACTTTAAAAACCAGATATTGTTTTATGTGGCTAGAATCGGAAGTCGAAAGATTTATATATTTCGTATTAATATCATGTTAATATGGTACAGGCAATAATAAACATAAGCAAGAATGCAAATCAGATATTAAATATAGTGAAAGCTAAACATAATCTAAAAGATAAATCCGAGGCAATAGAGCTGGTCACAATGGAATATGGTGGAGATATCCTAGAGCCTGAGCTAAGACCCGAATATATTGAAAAAATAAAGAGAATTGAAAAAGAAGGTTATGGCGAAACCTTTAGGTCTATAGAGGAATTAAGAAGAAAAATAGAGTCATGTTAAGATGGCTCACCCTTATAAATTAAGCAAGAATTTAGAAAGAGTGATAGAGAAACTTTCAAAAAAAGACAAAGATGCTTATAAGCAAATTCTAAATAAAATTGAAGAAATTATTAATTGTAAAGATCCCGAACATTATAAAAATTTACGAAATCCTTTACAACGTTTTAAAAGTGTTCATATCAAGAAATCATTTGTATTGGTATTTTCCTATGATAAACAAAAAGATTTACTTTATTTTACAGATTACGACCATCACGATAATATTTATGGAAAAAGTTTGAATAGGTTTTTTTCTTAAATTCTTCTTGTTGTTCCTTCCCTTGAGCTTAAATGTTCATTAATTCCTTCCACATCATACTTGACTAATTCTAAGGAATTTTTTAGTCCCCCAAGTTCCATCATTAAAAAATGAGAATCTGGATTTTCTGCTATAGTCCTCATAACAGAATCTCTAGCTTGGCTCATATTTAAAAAATTTGATCGGTAGGTTTCACTATCTGCGTATGTGAGTACTCTCCCATAAGCTTCTCTAAATCTTTCAAATTCTGGAGAACTATAAGCTCTATGGATTTCTAATCCTGCCAGTCTAATTTTGGGGGTAGAGCCTTCAAAACAAGCTGCTAAGGCTTTACCTATAGCCTGTTCTAATGCTGAAAAACCTGCTAATTCTGTTGATTTCGCCATGAAAATTTTAAAGAATTTCAGTTTTTAAGGCTTACTATTAAAAACTTTAGCCAAAAACATTACCAACTTTTTCTTTCAATTCTTTATCCATATCAGAAATGCTTTTAGTACCATACAAATCCATTGTTGTTTTATAAGATAAATGCCCTAAGACTCTTTGAACTACTTCCATGCTTAAACCCCTGTCCTTTAGCATCCTTGCACAGCTATGGCGTAAAATATGAGGATTAATATTCTTTAACTCTGGTATTGGGTTCTTAATTTGAGCCCTATTGCCTGCTTTTGCTACAATTCTATTGATTTCAGTAGGGGTAATGTGTCCTTTTTTGTTTAAATTGGAAACAGCTGGAAATAGATAGCCTTGTTTATCTTTTAACACATAATTAATATAAATTTTTAAATCTTCGACTAATTGATCTGAGAACATAGTTGCTAAACGCTCAATATCTCTCTTACCATAGATTCTAATCTTGTTTGTTTCTAAATTAATATCTTCTATTTTTATTTTAGCTAATTCAAACCTTCTTAATCCGCAGTAAGCTAGTAATTTTATGATAAGTTTGTCTCTTAATTTATCTGTATGTTTTATCAGAACTTTTATCTGTTCTTCCGTCAAGTGGAATTGAGAACGTGTATGACCCTTTCTTTTTTTTGAAGTTTCTTGAAAATCGCCCATTTTATCTATAGAAAATGTAATCGCTTATTTAAATATTACGTTTTTGGCATGTTTTGTTAGGTTTTTTGTCATAAAATAGGAAGAGTGTTACATTTTTAGAATGATTTTAGCTAAAATAAAAGTTTTAGTTTTTGCTTAAAAGTTTTATTCTCCTAATCTGGATGCTAAATACTCATAAAAATGGCTAGAATTCCAAGGTCTGTCCCTATAACGATCTTAATGTAATTCTCTTTCTGAAACCATTGTAGTCCGCTCTGCAACTTCATCTTCATATAAAGTAAGCTCATCAGAAGGAGGAGATATACCTGATATTGCATATATAATTTGGGTAAGATAGCTATCGTAATTTCCAATAGCTTCAGCTAGTTCTTTTGGTGGGTGTTTGTAAGTATCTACTACAACCATTGCTACCCTTAAATCTGAAAAAACAGCTAATGTTTCTAGGGCTTGTCTTTGATTAATGCCCATATCTGTCAAAACAGTCACATCCTCTAAGGAAATATCTTGATGGGTTATTTTTTCTACCATTTAACTAACAAATGTACACTTATTTTTAAATTTTTTGGTTGAATAAATATTTTAAGAATTGCTTAGAATTTTTTATGTGTGGACTCCTTTTATTAAAAGATAAGGGTTATAATCTTGGCAATATTGATTCCCCCAATCCCGTTTGCAGCCTGAACAGAATTTATATTTATCATGATCTCCTATTTCCATTAGTCTTTG
>Ga0209541_10001869_pt1 | contig 40972 bp, 43 predicted proteins | sample RifCSPlowO2_01_FD_184027 | JGI IMG/M metagenome (GOLD analysis project Ga0209541, IMG submission 184027) | Groundwater microbial communities from Rifle, Colorado - Rifle CSP2_plank lowO2_0.1 (SPAdes) (version 2) | ecosystem: Environmental > Aquatic > Deep subsurface > Groundwater | place...
ATTTGAAAAAAATATGGATAGCAAGAGGAAAATTATCTATCAATAATAAAATTTCAATTTTTTATCTGATTATTGAGAATAATCAAATTGAATTGTAACACAGCCTGCAAAGTATATGGCGTGTTATGGTTCTTGACATAGTCAAACAACTAATTTATTAGGTTGTTGCAAACTAAAAGCATTTGCTATCTTTTTATTTTATTTATAATTGCTCTTAGTTTGTTTGACTTATTAGTAAACCAATTTACTGACAAAGATAAATTGGTTTGCTATAGTTTAATTCTCAAGGATAATCTATTATTTTTTTATTCTAATTAAAATAAAATGTATAATCTTAAAATTAAAGAGGTTTAATTGTGTATGGATTAACAAAAAATATTATTAAAATTTTATGAAGAGTCAAGAAAAAGATTTATATACTATCATAAATTAGAAATATAGAGAATTTTGAAAGAATCTAAGTAACAAAATTCTCTAAGAAGAACTTTGCCGAAATTTCCTTCGGAAATCGCAATTATGCAAAGTTCTCTATAATAAAAAAGAGCGTGAAATGAAAAATTATATTAAATGGCATTTCAGTTTATTTATTTTAATTTTATTTAGTTTAAATTTTGTTAGTGCGAATAATTACACCGTAGATATTTTCTTTACTGTTCCAGATACAGTTTATCAAACAAATGAAAGAATAGAAATAAAAGGTTCTGTTCATTTATCAAATACTTCTGATAATGGAACTTTAATTACTAATATATCGGGTTTTGAGAATGCGCTAGTTAATTTAACCATTAAAAATGTTAATGGAACTTTTCATAGCAATTACACATTTACAACTTATACTAATGGAACCTTTTATTCTAAAAGCAGCTATTATAATAATGCAACTGAAATAAATGCTTCTAATGTTTCAGGAGATTATTTAATTAGAGCAGAATATAAAGATCCCAATAATAAAATCTGGTATTCAGAGCTTGATATTAGAGTTTTAAATAATACGGTTGATCATCTGTTAGTAGGCCCTGAAAAAGCAAAATATAATCCATCAGAAACAGTTAAGGTAGTTGTAGTAGCTATGCAATTAATAGAAGGTCGAAATTTATATATTAGTAATGTTAGTGTTAATGGAACCTTAAGAAATCATACAAAAGGAATTTTAAGTAGTTTCAACTGCACAACAGGAGTATATGGATTTTGTATTGTCAGTTTAACAGCTCCAAGTGATTATGGTAGATATTTATTAGAGTTAAATAATTTTAAAGCATTTAGCAGTTTTTCAGTTGTTCCTTTTTCAGTTAATGTATACATGAAAGATGAATTAGGAAAATCAGTAAAAAATGTTTTTGCTAGCGGAGAAAAAGCGCGAGTTGAAGTTAGTATCTTAAATGCAAGTTCTACTGACGAATACACGTTTTCTGGATATATTAGAGATGCTTCTGGAAATGTTCTAAAAACAATAAATTCAACAACGTTAAATGATAATAATACCTTCATTAATACATTTCAGTTTACTATTGATAGTTTAACTTTTTCTAGCGGAGCATATTCTGCTTTTGTTACTGTCAATAAAACAGGGGATGGAAGTATTAACTCTTCTACCTCATTTGAAGTTAAAGATTGGGTATTAACTATGACAAAAAAATCGTCTGGCTCTGGATTTGAATACGAGCATAGTGTTTTTCCTAATAGAACAGTAAAATTTGATGTTTATCCTACTTATCGTTCTAATGGTTCTGTTATCAAAAATTTAAGCTCAAATCTTTTTACTGTTAATTTAAAAGATAATCTTAACAATGTAGTTGTTGTTGGAAATATTAGTTGGAATGAAAGTTGCGGAAACGAAGGATGTTATGAATTAGCCATGAATTCCACTAATGGAACTGGACAGTTTACTCTCTATGTTACTCTATCTAATGAAGGACTCACTCAAACAGTAACCAGAATAATAAATGTTATAAATGGAATTCTTTCTGCTCAATCAACTGATAGCGAGGGAAATTTGAAAGAATTGTTTGGCGCTAATGATTATGTATATTTTTCTTTAACAAGTTATAATACAACTTCAAGCTTTAATTTATCTGATGCAGAGATTTTTTTAGTTAAATATATGAATGGCAGCGAATATAATTACACAAATGTTAGTTATAATGCTGTTAATTATTCTAATTCTGTTTATGAATGGGGATGGAACGCTACTTTGCAAAGATTAAGATTGGATGTGCCTAAAACAGGAGGGGTATATAATGTATTTATTTTTGGTAATAATAGGACTGTTGGAGCAACTTCTCGTTTTATAATAAATCCTTATTCATTGTGTTCAGTTCCAAAAGATACTCCAGGAAGTGTTTCTTCAACATCTGGAGCTTATTATGTTTGGCAGTTTAAAACAAGTGATACTGTTTATTTTGAATTAAAAATAACGCAAGCAGATAATCCTTTAGGAAGAGCAAGTGCATTAAATTCAAGTTCATCGAATGGAACTTCAGGATTAGGAAGTGGATGTTCGATTGATACTTCAACAAAACAAGTAGTAAGTAATGCTACTATTAGTATTGTAGAAGTTAAACATTTAGAAACAGGAGCCCTTGATAATATTAATGTAAGTGAATCAAAATGCAAATCTGATGATAGCTCTGGAGGTTACACTTGCACTGTTCAGCCACTGACAAAATGGGCTGGAGGCAATCACATAGTTAAATTTAAAATTGAAGGACAGGATGGAACTACTGGAATAGGCTATAGTAGATTTGAAGCAAGAGCTTTCTATATGTATGGTTATAGTACAACCTGGCAAAATAGTCCTTCAAGTAATATTTCTTTAAATGTTCAATTATATGAAGCTGGAAGTGGGTGGTGGGGAAGTAGCAGTGGATTAAGTGGAACTGTTACTGTAAAAAAAGTAGAATATATGGGAAGAGATGGTGAATGGATATGGCCTCCTGTTGATTCTGGATTAAACGTTTCTAATTTATCAGCTTCAATTACATCTGGCTCTAGTTCAATAACAATTCCTGTATCGAGAACAACTACAGGATCATGGAAAACTGGTTATTACAGAGTAGTTATGGAAGGAAAAACAAGTTCAGGAGATACTGATTATGGATATGCTTGGTTTGGTGTAAAATTATGGGATGTTTATGGAATGCCTGTTGATTGTACTACAAGTAGTTGTAATTATAAGAGCTATTTTAACTCAAAAGAAAATATAACTTTATATGTAAAAATATCAAAGGCAGGTAGTTATAGTTACAGTTATAGTGGAGGACAAGATATTTGGGGAAATGTAAGTATTGGAGTTAAAAAAATACAAGATTGCAGAAAATGGCCATGTTCAGAATATAATGCCAGTAAATATAGCGCAACTATAATTTATGTTAATGAATCAAGTCCATGGTATTGGAACGCTAATACAAATAATCAAAGTAAATTCCTTATAGGGATAAATAACACTGAAGGTAGCTGGGGAACAGGATGGTGGAGTGTTGTTTTAAACGTTAATGGAACTGATACAGGATATGCTTGGTTTAATACAATTGCATTTTATGTTGGAATAAGGCCAACAGACATAAATGGCTCAAATTACAAATATAACATTAAACCAGGAGAAAGCAAATATTATAATATAACAATAACAAAAAATTATAAAGGATGGGGTGTAAATTATAATGAAAGTGACTATGTAAGTGTTACTTTTGATGATCTTACTTTAAGAGCGTGGGACGATACAACTTATCAAACAATTGAAAAAAATTATCCTCAAGATTTAAATGTAACTCCTTTAGTAATTAATGGAAGTGTTTTAGTAAATATTAGCTACGTTAATGGAAGTTGGCCTACTGGATGGTACTGGGGAGAAATTGTATACAGAAATAACTTAACAAATGAAACTTCTAGTGGATATATTTATTTTGGAGTTAAACCTTTTAGAGTAAATATAAATAGAAATACAGGTTATGAGATAGATGAATCGCAATGTACGAATGTTACTTTACAAATATATGAACCTGACTGGGGGATTAATAGTTATATAGGAGGAAATTATTCAATTAAAACTATTTATGAAAATGTATGGAGTAGTGGATCAAGAAGAAGTATTAATTTAACTAATTATACAATTGCAGAAACCTTTAATGCAACAACAAATGTTACTTTATGTCCTAACAATGGAACTTGGGGAAGCGGAAATTGGGGAGGATATCATTACATAAATTTTATAGTAATTGATAATTCAAATAATAACACAGCTAGTGGAGGAGATGGTTTTAGAGCAATGCCTTTTAGAATACGATGGGGTAGTGTCCAAGGTGTTTCAACTAAAATAATATCTGAACCTATTTATGTAAATGCGAATGTATCTCAATTTATATCAGGAGCAAGTGCAAACGGAAATTTAAGTTCTGTTTATCAATGGAGATATGATAATTCATTTACTGGAAAAGAAACTTATGTATTTAGTGTAGGTAGTTGTTTTTCAAATGTGTCAGGACAATGCAATATAACAGGAGTAAAAAATGTAACTATTTATCCTAATTCACGAGGATGGAGAGAAGGATATAATTATTTAACAACAGAATGGAATAAAGTTGATGATTCTTCAAGCAAAATTACTGATTGGAGCGGCATTTATTTTAATGCTAAACAAGCTTATACAGGAAGTTTTAGTAATACTAATAGGAATGGTAACTGGAAATACAACTTTTATGAAAATGATAGTGTAACTATAAGAATAACCGTAAGAGATACAAGCAATAATGCTGCAAATGTATCAATAACTTCTGTTTCATACGCTAATACAGGAGGAAATTGTTGGAGTGAATGGTGCAAAAGTTATACTACTGCTAATGAATGGTCTTTAACTGATACAAACGCAACAAATGATACAGGAACAAGCGATGGTTCAGCTATTATTTTAATAAATAAGCCAACTTCTAATTGGTCTAAAGGAGAATATACAATTAAAGTAGGTATAACAGGAATTAATGGTTCAGCAACAGTTACAGGAGGAAATTTCAGAATAATAGATTCAGTTCTTCCAAATATAACAGTTACCTCTCCAACAGTGAATCAAACAATTACAAATAATAGTTTTTCAGTAAGCTGGACAACTACTGAAACTACAAGTTGTTACTTATATTTTTGGGACTATAATACTTTTTACAACTATTATTGTGGTGCAGCTAATGCTTCAAATGCTTCTACTGTTGGTTTAACAGAATCATGTAATGTAACAAAATATGGATTTAGTAATAATACTCTTTACTATTTTGAATATATAGGTAAAGACTATCAATCAGCTTCGAGTGGTTCTAGTTATGACCATTGGTGGCAATCTGGCTCAACTGGATTAAGTACTGATAGCACAAGTCATTCATATTCATTTAATACTTCAAATAAAGTAACAAAAGGATTTTTGAGAACACAGAATTATGGTCTTCAATTTTACTGTTATGACAGTGATTATAACTCTGTTAGTGCGTATGTTGCATTAAAAATAGATATAAATTCTAGTAATAATATAACAGCTCCAACAATAACTTTAAATTCTCCTACTCATGATCAACATTTTAACACAACATCTGTAACTTTTAATTTTACTTTGGATAAAGCAGGTTATTGTGAATATTCATTAAATAACGGAACTGCAAATTACACCATGACGAATACAGATACAACTGTCAACTTAAGATTTAATGCCACAAATTCTTCTATTACCGACGGAACTTATTTATTATATCCATATTGTAATGATACTTTTGGAAATACAAATTATACTTATAGAACTAACTTTACTATAGATACTATTAATCCTAACATAGTCTATGGTATTGGTACTGTTAATGATAGTACAAATCTTTCTGGTAATAGTATTTATGTAAATGTAACTGTTAATGATACAACTATAAATAATGTGACATTTAGATTATTTTATGCTAATGGAACAGCTGTTAATACAACTACTATAACAAGGACAATAACATCTGGATCTATGGGAACAACTGTTTCTGAAGGACTAAATTATAAATCTATAAATTGGACTGGATTGGCTGATAATGTTACATATAAATTTAATGTCACTGCAATGGATAAAGCTAATAATAAAAATTCAACTTCAACTATAACAACTACTATTAATTTGTCAGATACAACAAATCCTTCGCTAAATTTTACATCAGCTACTTCTAGTGCTGGAAATCAATCTTCAACTTCAATTAATGTAACTGTAAATGTAACAGAAGTAAATCAACAAGCGGTTGTATTCAGTTTATGGTATACTAATGGGTCATTAGTTAATAGAACTCAATTTAATGATAATAAAACTAATTTTAATTGGACTGATTTAAGTGATGAAGATTATCATTTTAATGTAACTGTTAATGATACTGTTGGAAATAAAGGTGCAAGTGAAACTAGGGCAATAACTATTGATACTATTAATCCTAACATAGACTATGGTATTGGTACTGTTAATGATAGTACAAATCTTTCTGGTAATAGTATTTATGTAAATGTAACTGTTAATGATACTAATCTGAATAATGTGACATTTAGATTATTTTATTCTAATGGAACAATTGTAAATACGACTAATAACCCGATGGCCATAGCGTCAGGAGGAGCTTTGAATTATCAATTTGTAAACTGGACTGGATTGAGTGATAATGTTACATATAAATTTAATGTTACAGTTAGAGATAGAGCTAATAATAAAAATTCAACTTCAACGATTACAACAACAACGAATTTTTCTGATACAATAAATCCTTCGCTAAATTTAACAGTTTTAACTACGAATGCTGGAAATAAATCGACTAGTTTTATTTCTGTAGAAGTAAATGCAACAGATGACCATGTACAAGCTATTGTATTTGGTTTATGGTATACTAACGGAACATTAGTTAATAGAAGTCAATTTACTAATAATTGGAGTAATGTAAACTGGACTAATTTAATTGATGAAGACTATCATTTCAATGTTACAGCTAATGATAGTTATGGGAATATAAATACAACTGCAACAAGAGCAGTTACTATTGATACTACAAATCCTTCTATAAATTACAGCGAAGGAACAGCAGTAAATTATGCAAATTTAACCCAGAATAATACTTATGTTAATGTAAGTGTAACTGAAATTAACTTTTTGAATATTACATTTAGATTATATTATGGAAATCATACTATAGTAAATACTACAGCTTATACTGATAGGATATTTACAATTAATTGGACGAATTTATCAATGACTAATTATACTTATAATGTAACTATATATGACGCTGCTGGAAATAAAAATGCAACCTCAAGCAGATATATAAATTTATCAGCAGCTTAATGAAAAATGATAAACAAAAAAAAGAAGGAAATAAGTAGAGAAAGCTCTTCTATGAAAATAGTTAGAATTAATTTGTTGATATTATTTATAATTTTATTAATTCCTTTTGCAAAATCTGCTGCTGATTTTTCTGTAAATACTTTTTCTTGTACACCCAGTGAAATTGCTATAAATGATGTTTTCTCATGCACTGCACAAATAAAAAATAACGGGGATGCAGCTGGTTCTGTAAGCACTGCTACATTGTATCCTGATGCAGGTAATTGGCTAGAAGAATCTAGTTATGCACAAGCTTCTGGATCAAGTGTGGATCCTGGACAGACAACAGAAGTCACTTTTACGAATTTAAGATCTGTACTATCTGGAAATAATGGATTTTCTAAAATAATGTTAGATGATGTAACCGATACTTATGTTGCAGACAATAATGTTAAAGAAAACGTTATAGATGTTGTTGTAAGTGTTAATAGTTCTGTAACAAGTGCAGATGCCAGCGATGATTTTGATGCAACTGCAGAAGTTACTGCTGGAGGAAACATTGACGTTGAATTAACTTTTACTGTGAATTCTGGAGGATGTAGTATCGGAAGTCAGCAAAATCCTAAAACAATCTCTGACATGAGTGATGGAAATATTCAATCAAAATCATGGAGTGTTACAATGGGAACAACAGGGAGTTGCTCTTATAAGGTTACTGCTTCGGCAACAGGAGATGCAGGTGTTGCCTCAAAAGATGATAGTGATAGTGGGACAGTTAGCTGTAATGACTGTTCAAGTAGTAGTAATACTTCTTCGAGTTCTAGTGGAGGTGGGGGAGGTGGAGGAATTGGAACAACTGTAAAATCCATAGGAGAGCTTCCTGCTAGTTATACTATAGAGCTATCAGCAAATGAAAATCTTGCATTTAATTATTCAGGAGAAAGGCATTATGTAAGTGTTACTGATATTAAAGAAACTTCTGCAACAATCGTAATAGAAAGTGAGCAACAGACTTTTGTCCTATCTATAGGACAGATAATTAACGCTGATTTAAACGGAGATAATTATGCAGAAGTTTCAGTTGAATTAAGATCAATTAACATAATAACAAAAAAAGCAAAGGTGGTTATAACAAGATTAACTGAAGGAATAATTGCAGATAAAGGAGAAGAAGATAAGAAATTAGAGGGAGGAATAACTGGAAGAGCTGTTGATGGAAGTGACAAGGAAATTAGTGAAAAAGAAAAGTCAGAGACTTTAGAAGCTAAAAAAGGATTTTATAAAATCTTGTTAATTATCGTTGGTATAGTGATTATTTTGATTGTTATAATATTTATTTTAAAGAAATTCTCAAAGAGAAATATTTATAAATAATAAAAATTTAATAAGTTATCTAAAAAGGGTGATAAAATGGATAATAAAGAGAATATTGGTTACATTATTGTTTTCTTAGCCTTGATAATTATTTTATTATCTTATCCTGCGATTGCCTGGACCACAAGCGTATTAAGCTCAAGTGAAACAGCAGTGGTTAATTATTCTTCTATTTTTGGAGTTGTTAACGAGGATAAAGGACAAATTTATAATATCTCTATTAATCATACTTCTGGGACTAATAATGTAACAGAAATTAACATTTCATTATGGGGAAATTTTATTTTTGTTTCTGGCTCAAATCAAACAGCAAATGTAACTGAAGGAAGTGATGAGCAATTTGCAATTTATTTTTCTAATACAAGTGATACTTTATCATGGAATGCAACTAATAGTACTAGTTATATTTTTCCATTCAACAAGTCGTTAAATAGCACTTTTTTCTGGTTTAACGCAACTGTTGCAACACCAGGTAAATATAATATCACTGTAAGAGTTAGATACAATAATACAGTTGTTATAAACGAAACTAATATTACTGTTTTAATTAATGATACAACTCTTCCTGATGAAATTAATGTAACATTAACAGGTAGATTAGGATCATTAACTTATTCCAATGTTTCTGGTTCTTTAACAATTAATGTTTCTGTTGCAGATAACGGAAATTTCTCTGCAGGAGGTAGAGAAATCACAGGAGTTAATATTTCATTTTTTAATGGAACTGAATATAATACTTCTTATATTGCTTTAAATCAAAGTGCATTTTCTTATAGAGGATATTATTGGAATGTTACTGTTGATACTTCTATCATAACTCAAGGAGTTTATAACATTACTATAATAACAAATGATTCAAATAATAATTTTAATATCACAAATATCAGCAATATAAGAATTGATAATGTTATTCCTTATGAGGTAAATATAAGTAACTCAAGCCATGTTTCTAGAGGAAATTACTCTGGAATTATTATATTTAATGCTTCTGTATTAGATGCTATTGCTGGAGTTAATACAGTAGTATTTAATATTACAAATGCTTCAGCAGAACAGAATATTACTCATATGTATTATACTGCTGCTCGTTCAGGGGATTATTTTAATTCGACTGTTAACACAAGTCTATTTGCTGATGGAGTTTATAATTTAACAATTTATGCTAATGATAGTGCAGGGAATTTGAATGCTACAATTTCATGGTATAATATTACTTTTGATAATACAAAGCCGAATAATGTTAGTAATGCAAATGCTAGTCAAATTGATAATAGTAATTATACTGGAATATTTATTTTTAATGTAAGTGCTGTTGATGCAACTGCATTAGTAGCTACAGTTATTTTTAATGTAACTTATGTTAATGGAACGCAGAATGCAAGTTATACTGCCCAAAGATCTGGAGATTATTTTAATATAACTATTAATACTTCACAATTTCCTGAAGGAAGATTTAATATTTCAGTTATTGTTAATGATAGTGCAAATAATTTGAATAATACTCTCTATATTGGTAATCTTACTTTTGATAATATTGTTCCTAATAATTTAAGTAATGCAAATACAAGCATTCTATCAGGAGGGAATTATTCTGGAAGTTTTGTGTTTAATGTTAGTGCATTAGATGCAACTGTTGGAATGCAGACAGTTATTTTTAATGTGACTTATGTTAATGGAACACAAGCTCAAAATGGAAGTGCTACGACAACAAGATCAGGAGATTATTTCACGGCAACTATTAATACAAGTTTATTTTTAGAAGGAAGATATAATATTAGTATTATTGCAAATGACAGCTTAAATAATTTGAATACAACCTTGCTTATACTTAATTTAACGTTTGATAATACAGTACCTAATAATGTAAGTAATGCTAATGCGAGTCATGTTGCTACAGGAAATTATTCAGGAACATTTGTATTTAATGTTAGTGCTTTGGATACTATAGCTGGCGTAAATACAGTAATTGTTAATATTACAAATTCTACAAGTAGCCAGAATGCAAGTTATACAGCAGCTAGATCAGGAGATTACTTTAATGTGACTATTGTTACAACTCAATTTCCAGATGGAAGATATAATATCAGTGTATTGGCTAATGATAGTGCAGGAAATTTAAATAATACATTTTATTTAGGAAATATTACTTTTGATAATACAAAGCCAAATAATGTTAGTAATGCAAATACAAGTATAATTTCAACTGGAAATTACTCAGGAACATTTGTATTTAATGTTAGTGCATTAGATGCTACTGCTGGAATGGGGAATGTAATTGTTAATTTGACTAATTCATCTGGAGGACAAAACGCATCATATACCGCCGCACGTTCTGGAGATTATTTTAATGCAACAATAAACACAAGTAATTTCCCTGATGGAAGATATAATATCAGTGTATTGGCTAATGATAGTGCAGGAAATTTAAATAATACATTTTATTTAGGAAATATTACTTTTGATAATACAAGGCCTAATGAAGTTAATTTTACAAATTCTAGCTTTATTTCATTTGCAAATTTTTCAGGAGTTATTTTTATTAATGTTTCAGCTTTAGATGCTACTGCAGGAATTAATACAGTTTATGTAAATATAACAAATGCTACGGCTGTAGTGCAAAATGCAACTTATACAGCATCAAAAGTAGGAAATATATTCAATGTAACTGTAAACACAAGCCACTTTGTTGATGGAAGATATAATATAACTGTTTGGGTAAATGATTCAAGCAATAATTTAAATAATACAAGACTAATTTATAATGTAACTTTTGATAATAGTGTTCCAACAGTATCTGTTGGTTGCTCTGATGCAACTACTTCAGATGCTTTCCCTTGCTCATGTACAAGAGAAGATAATGTATCAGGAATACAAACAACATCAGAATCTTCTGACTCTCCTGATAATCTTGCAAGACCAAGCACTACTGGATCTTTTATTTATACCTGTACTGTTACGAATCATGCTGGAATAAGCACAACAAGAACAGCAGGTTATAGAATAACTCAAGGCGGATCGTCTGTTGGTGGTGGCGGAGGAGGTGGAGGAACATCCTCTACATCAGATTATAAAAGAACAATTACTGTAAGTGAAAAACTTAATAAAGAAGGAATATCTGTTAACAAACAATTAGCTGAAAAAGAAAGAATAAAAATAGAAGTAGTTGAAAGTAGTAGTGTTAGTGGAGGAGGAGGAGGAGGAGGAACATCTACACACTATGTAGGAATTAAAGATATTAAAAATAATTCAGTAGTAATTGAAATAACAAGTAATCCTATAATTGTTGAATTGTTTGTTGGAGAAGAAAAGAAAGTAGATCTTAATAATGATGATATTTATGATATTAAAGTAAAACTTAATAGTATTATAAATAATAATAAAGCTGATTTAAAAGTTGAATATATAAGAGAAGCTCTTCCTCAAGAAGTGACTCCTCCAGTAGAAGAAAGTATTGAAGAGGAAGAACCTGTTGTGGAACAAGAGGAAGAAGAGATTAGCGTTAAAAAAAGTTATGGATGGTTATGGACACTACTAGCTGTAATAATAATTATAATCATTATAATAGTTTTGATTATGACAAGGGCGCCAAAGAAAAGGTTTTATTAGGAGTAAAAACAAATAATTAGCTGATTTTTGAGATATGATTCCTCTTTCAACCACTTAAAAGAAACTTAGTGTTTAAGTCTTCTTTGCTTCTAAGGCAAGAAATTAGGCTGGGCTATATGGAAGATAATAAAATTCTTAAAAAGCATTATTATGAGTTAATTTTAACTATTTTATATATTTATAGTTATAATTAACTGATCTAAATCAACAATAGGCCTTAGTCTTTCTCTGCCTGATTTATGAGAGCTAATTAACTCAATAAAGCCGTATTTCTCCAATAATTTAATATCATGCCTTACTGCTTTAAAATCCCTTCCTAATAGCTTTGCTAATTTATAGATAGAATCAGGAGATTTGGTTTTACAAACGTGCAATAAACGAGCTTTTTCATTGCTTAATACCTGCCTTAAGTTTATTAATTCTGTGTTTTTAGAGCTTCCTTTTATTCTTTTAAATAACACTGAAAAAGTCCCTTCTTTTTCTGATATAGATATTGATTTTGTTTTTATTTTTTTAGCCATATCATATGAAAACCTAAGGTTTTCCTAAACTCAAAATTTGAATGTGATTATTTTTTATATATTGACATTCAAATTTCTCGCAAGTCACCTTTCCTAATATTGCTAGTGATATATTTACTTTTTTATTATATTTTATAGATAGCAATAGTATATAAATCTTACCATATATCTAAAGAATATATATTATAGATATGTGTTATAATAAAACATATATGTTTAAAAAAATACCATATAACTTTTTTAATTATTTTTGATAACCTGAAAATAATTGTATTTATTGTAGAGTTACATGGCAACATTTATAAAGAAAATCTAGGATTTTAAGGAATTTTAGTAGTTTTTCAGAAAGCTTTATAAAGAGAAAAAAATATTATTAAGTATTGTCAATAGTTTGGCAAGAAAAAAGATGGCAGAAAACACAGTATTGTCTGAAAGGTATTGCAGAAAAAGAGGGACTTTTTTTATTATCAAATATTTTGAAAGGAGGTTATAATAATATGTTTAAATTTAAAAAGATAGCATCTGTACTCGCAAGTGCAGTAATGCTATCAAGTACAATAGGATTTGCTGCTGCTGCAAGTTATCCGCAACCATTTGTCACAAGTGGTTTAGCTGATGCAGCAGTTGTTTATGGTGCAAATGCTGCTATAAGCGATGTAACTGCTGCTATAGATGTTCAGCAAAAATTAGGTGCTTTGGCTACAAGCGGTACTGCTACAACAAGTAGTTCAGTAAGCGGAGAAGCTACTCCTCTTTTTACAGGAGGAACAAAACTATACATTAATGATAGTTTAAACACAATTAAAGGAGTTTTAACTAAAAATGAAATGCCTACTATATTAAAGGCAGGTTCATTTTCAGGTAATGTAGATGCTTCTATAACTCAAACAATTGATATTGGATCAAACCCAAGAATTACATTTAAAAGGCAACCTACAAGCTCTGATGACCCTAATTTTGCTGTAACAACAAGTACAACTCAAGCTAACTATATTTATAATGCGACTATTAAGTTTGGCAAAGCAGTAAACTTCACTCATCCAGACTCTGAAGGAAGTGCTATAAAGCTTTTTGGTATGGACTATACTATTGGTTCTGCTACTGATGATGATACTCTCGTATTATTAAAAAGTGCGACTAAAGTTAACTTAGATAGTGACAATCCTTCAGCAGATGTTACAGTATCTGGAAAGGTTTATACTGTTGAGTTAGTTTCAGCATCAGACACTTCTGCAACAATAAAAATTACTGATAGCGATGGAAACAGTGATAGCAAAGAAATTAACGAAGCTGCTTCAAAAAAAGTTCAAGGAATAACTGTTGCTGTAGTAACTGCAGATGAAACTAATCTAAAGTTATCTGCAAGTATTATTGCAGGCTCTGAAAAAGTAACTTTTGAAAATGCTACTGCTGTTAAATATGGTGAGGAAGATAATAGCATTGATGGAACATTAGTTTTGTTCGGAGGCGGAGCTAATATGCAAACTGTTTCTTCTATAAGCGTTAGCATTTATGCTCCTGAATCTGATAAAGATGCTATTAAGGCTGGAGAATCTTTCGTGGATCCAGTTTTTGGAACATTTAAGCTTGACTTTTCAGGATTAAATATCCAAAACAATACTGCTGCTAGAGAAAATATCGAGATAACTCCTAATGGTGATGACAAATTAAACATTAATTTTAAGGACCATAGAGGTTATGAAAAAACATTCCAGTTTGCAAAAGACATTTCTGGGCAAAATGTTGCAAGTTCTCGAGGTAGTGTAGCATTAATGTCAGATGATGACAACAGAAATATAACAGTTGCAGAAATGCAGAATATCACTTCTCAAAGCTATGTTATTGTTGGTAATGAAGATGAAGGTTACTTATTAAAATTATCAGGAGTAAAGAATTCATCTGATACAGGTACATCAAATACTGCAGGAGATAAAGTTGAATTCACTGATGTGTTTTCAAGTGAAGTTTACAAAACTACATGGACATCTGATGGAGTTGGTAGTGTTATTATTGGAGGTAAAACATATAATGTTTACTTATCTGGTAACGCTAACACTGCAACAGAAGACTACCAGGTTCATTTAGATTATCCTGATAGTCCAACTGCAAATACAGATGTAATATTATTCCCAACAATACAGACTTCAAAAGGAGCAAAAATTGCGTTCTATGAACCAGTTGAGCTTCACGTTGGTCGTCATGGATATAGAGCAGGATCTACTGGAGGTTATAATTTAACCACTATAAGAGTTCCTGATGGAGATGGATATGAAACTGCTACTGTAGCTATTCAGGGTGATGGAGATCATACAAACTCTAGTGCAGTCACTATTACAGTTGATGGAACTGCAAGTCAACTTGTAACAAACGCAAGCGCTGCAGATAGTGGAGTAACATGGAGAGTTGAAGGACTTATCTATAATATTACAAACCATAATTTTACTGCAGAAGAAGGTTACATTAATGACACAATCGTTGTTTACCTTGTTGAACCAGACGCTGGTGGAAATATTAATCAAACAGCTTTAGTTGTTTGGGAAGAAAAAGATGATAACAGCAATTACGAGGCAATGATTATCTTGTTAGAAAATGGTAGAACAAGTGACGATGGACTTGGAATAGATACTTCTGGATCAGGAGATACTTGGAGTAATGTATCTGCTGGATGGAGATCATCTAGAGCCAGTGATAGTAAAATTACTGATGTTGCTGATTTATGGGGTACAATCTTAACACTTGATGCAGGAGACTCTGATCAAGCAAAAGCAACAATAAGCTACCCTGATGAGCAGTTATATGCACAGGTTTATATGGCTGAACAATCAGCTGCAATTACCCCTGGACAATCAGGAACTACTGGTGGTGGACAGGTAATAATTGTAAAAGATTCAGAAGTAACATCTGTTTCTGATAAGAACTTATTTGTTGTTGGTGGAAGCTGTATTAATACAGTTGCTGCAAAGATTTTGGGAAGTGAAGTTCCATTATGTGGAGAAGATTTCACTGCTCAAACACAAGCAGGATCTGGACAATACATTATCAAGAGTATAAAATCGCCTTACAACGATAATAAAATCGCTTTGTTAGTTGCTGGATATGAAGCTCCTGATACTGTAAACGCAGTAAAGAAAGCTATGGAAGGGGTTATGACTGATTCTGGTACAAGCCAAGTCTATCCTATCGTAAGTAGTTAATTTTTTATTTATTTTTCTTTCTTTTTTTTATTATCTTATAGATACATTTTGAACACATGGTTTTCCATTTAGGAAACATTTATATATCTATAGATACATTAACGTTTATAATGGAACAAAAAAGTATCTTCAAATCAAGTGTTTGGAAAGTTTTTGAAATATTTATAGATGAGCCAAGAAAAGTTCACTATATAAAAGAAATATCAAAAAAAATAAATTTAGCTCCAACTTCTGTAAAAAAATATATAGAAAATTTACAAAAAAATGATATGATAATAAAGACTAAAGGAAATATATTTAATGGTTATATCGCAAATAGGGATTATAATGAATTTCTTTTTTATAAAAGAATATTCAATTTAATAAAAATTAAAGAATCAAAATTAGTAGATTATCTCATTACATTACTGTATCCTACCGCTATTATATTATACGGCTCTTATGTAAGAGGAGAAGATATTGAAGAAAGCGATATTGATTTGTTAATAATTTCAAAAGTAAAAAAAAGATTTGAAATAGAATCTTTTGAAAAAATTCTTCATAGGAAAATACATATTATAATTGATGAAAATTTAAAAAATCTGAATAAAAATCTTAGGCAAGAGATTATTAATGGTTATGTTTTATATGGTTATCTAAAAGATGGATGAAGAAATTTTCCGGGTAAGTAAGAACGAAAATAGAGCTAGCTCGCTTGTTGAAATGGCAAAAGAAAGATATAGTGATTTAAAAGATGAGGATAAACCATACAAAATTGTTGAAGAATATTACGAAATCATAAAAGAATTAATAACTGCATTGATGTATTTGAACGGGTATAAGACATTGAGCCATAAAACTTTAGTTTCTTATTTAGAGAAAAATTATAAAGATTTTGATAAATCAGAGATAATTCTTATAGATGAGCTAAGAAAATTAAGGAACAACATTGTTTACTATGGCCAGAAAGTAGAAAAAGAATTTATTACTAACAATAAAAAAGAGTTAGATAAAATTATAGAAAAATTATTTAAAATCTTGAATTCTTTATTGTGATAATTTATTTAAAGAGGAATAAATTAGTTGCAGTATGAAAAAAATACTAAGCAAGGAAGAAAAAGATAGAATAACAAGAAGAAATCAGCTTATTCTTGGATTAATTTTAATTGGATTAATGATATTAAGTACTTTGGGATTTGCATTTAGTAATAATATCGCTGGAAATTCCCAGGGAAAAATAGAATACAATGGCATAGAGTTTACACAAGATAACGGTTATTGGAAATTTTCTGCTTCTGGTTATGAATTTTTAACTCTGTATAATCCAGAAGAAACAAAAGACATTGCTTTTTCTGGTTATGTTAGTTTAAATAATTATATGAGTAAACCTCTTTATTTTGTCAGTAAAAAAAACTCATTTTCAGAGATAGAGAGAAATTTGGCAGGAAGAATTGCATTAAGAGTTCAGGAAGCCTGCATAGAAAATGGATCTTGCGATAAAGATTTGCCTGTAAAAAATTGTAAAGATGATAACATTATCGTCTATAAAGAAGTTATAAATAACAGCGATGAAAAAATATACCAAAAAGACAACTGCATATTTATTGAAACTCAAGTAAGCAATGTGGAAAAATATGAAGATGCGTTTTTGTTTAACATTTTAGGGATAAACTGAATAAAAAAGTTAATCTTATATATTTTCTTGACTTCAAGAAAATTTAAAAACTCTTGTTTTTTATTCAAAGGATAACGAAACCTTTCTAGGTTTCGAATATCACAAAATCATAAATATGGAGTTTCAGGAGATTTTGCAATATGAAAGAGATAAAGGAAAAAATAGAGGATAATCAAAAGAATGAAGATAAAGAAGAGGTTAATGAAGCTATTAAGAAAAAACAAAATAGCCAAATGAGGTTTGCGCTCTTTCTTATGGTAGCAATAATAATTATCATTGTTGGTGTTCCTTATATTAACAATACTTTTTTAAATAACTTTGAATACAAAGGATTAGAGTTTCAAAAAACAAAATTAGGAGATTTGGTTTTTTATTCAAGCAGATTTCCGGTTGTAACTCCCACAGGCAAGGTTATAGGAAATTATGCTGTTAATTTTAGGAATGATCCAAGAAAATTAGAGGATATTAAAGTTAATGTTTCAAATAACACTATTAAATTTGCGGTAGAGGGAAATAAATTTTCTCCAGTATACATTTCCTTAAATCCTTATATGGAAATATGTGAAGATAGCGTTATAAGCATGGCAGGCTTATCTAAATTTTTAGGAGATTCTGGATTACAAGTAAGTTCAGCGTATACTGATAAACCATTTGCAACAAAGAATAATGCAACTTATAGGTGGTGTGATTCAAGTTTTTTTGATACAGTTATTGTTGTCACTGATGGAAATGAAAGCTCTATAACAGAAATAATGCCTAATTGTTATAAATTAACTTTTAACGATTGTAGGATTTTAGAGGTTAGTGAAAAATTCCAGCTATCAATATTAGAGGAATATGCTTTTAGATTTAAAAATAAAGAAAATTTTGAAAAATGAGAATACGGGGATTTCAAGTTTAGAAATTGGTCGCCTTCAGACAGCCCAATTTTTCTGGTTAGATTGGTAAGTTATATAAGATTTAATAAAGTGTGTGGAATAGTAAAGATTGGCCTAAAGTAGATATTTGGCTTTACAAAACACAAAGATTAAATATAAACCTCTTTTCTTATTTTTTAATATGACTGTTATAACTGAATTTACACAAGGGATAATTAATTTGTTTATTTCTTTTGTAGGAACTCTAGATTATTTAGGAATTTTTATTTTAATGGCTATAGAAAGCTCATTTATCCCTTTTCCAAGTGAAGTTGTTTTAATTCCAGCAGGAGTTTTAGTTCAACAAGGCAAGATGAATTTTTTTCTTGTTTTATTTATGGGAATTTTAGGGAGTTTAACTGGAGCATTATTTAATTATTATCTCGCTTTACATTTAGGAAGAAAAACCGTTAACTCATTAATAAAAAAATATGGAAAAATATTTTTAATTGATGAAATTAAGCTAATAAAAAATGACCATTTTTTTGAGAAGCATGGACCTATTGCTACTTTTGTAGGAAGATTAATTCCTGTTATAAGACAGTTAATTTCTCTTCCTGCAGGATTTTCACGAATGAATTTATTTAAGTTTTCATTGTATACTTGTTTAGGAGCAGGTATATGGAGCTTTATATTAATAGCACTAGGATATTTGTATGGAGACAACATGGAGGTTATTAATAAAAATCTTGATGTTATAACGCTAGTACTTATTTTCTTGTCTTTATTAATAGTATTAATTTATGTAATGAAAAAAAGAAAACGTTATTTTAATAAAGAAGCTACATCAGTATAAACAGGTATTTCTTTAATTTTGAAAAGCTTAACTAAAAAAAACCATATGCCTGCAACAATCACAATGCTCAAACCATACCAAAATAATTTATGAGTAAAATCAAAAAACAAAAATCCTTCATGAAACCATATAGAAAAAAGAGAGATTCTTAGTATGTTTATTACAAGTAAAGAAAATACAGCTAATAAGGTAGCGAAAATTCTTTTTTTAAGATCCATAGGGATTGAGAAAATTAAGATAAGCAATAATAGATAGGCAGAGCCAGCAATACACGCAGGAATAATTTCCACTAATGTTAAATTATTTATGATTATATTTTTTTCTGCTATTTCAACATCATAAAAAATATCTAAGAGCCAGGAAGAGGGATACATGGTTATTGGATAAAAAATTATATAGACTATTTTTAAAGACAAAACAAGTAATAAGATGAATAAGTATCTTAAAAAAATTGAATAAATATTTTTATCTGATTTTTTCTTTTTATTAATTTTATGTATCTTTTCTTTTTTATTTACTTTTTTCCCTCTTTTTTTCATGTATATACTAAAGGAGGATGTTTTAAATATCTATCTTTCACATTCTCAATCTTTAATTATTTGTTATGAATATCTTTAAATATTACCATAATTCATATTATTTATGAAAAAAATATTATACAAGAATATTGTTGTAGATTATAATGTGATGGTTGGAAAACCAGTTATAGATGGAACAAGAATACCCATTGATTTAATAATTGAATTAATGGCTCAAGGAACAACAACTAATGAAATATTAGAAGATTATCCGAATTTAAAAAAGGAGGATATTATAACAGTATTAGAATATGTTGCAAAAGTAGTTAGAGGTGAGAGTATTTTACCTGTCAGCTGATTTTCAATGGTAAGGTTTCTAGTAGATGAGAGTTCTGGAAAAAGAATTTCAATTTTTTTAAAGTCTAAAGATTTTGATGTTAAATTTGTTGGTGATGAAATGCACAAGGCAGATGACCTAGATATTTTAAAGAGTGCAGAAAATGAAAAAAGAGTTTTAATAACCAATGATAAAGATTTTGGAGAGTTGATATTTAGACTAAAAATGCCAAGTTCAGGAGTTATACTCCTAAGGTTAAAAAAAGATAATTATAAAAATAGAGAGAAGTATTTAGAATTTTTATTAAATAACTATTTGAACAGATTAGAAGATAATTTTATAGTAATAGATGAATCAAGTGTAAGATTTAGAGAAATTTAGTTTTGATTAGAACACAATTTTTATATTTTATTGTTTCATGTTTACTGCTTCATAATCTTCATCTCTGTAAGGCCTTACCTCTATCATGAGAATTAATTAAGATAGTTGTTAATAAATATTTGTACAATAAAATTGGTTGTTTTGTTATTTTTTGCTCATTAAAAAATCACAAAACATTGAATAATTTTCAGATGTTGAAGCTGCAATAATTCCGTTCATTGATTCAAAGCCTGTTCTTTCATTTCCATTCAAATCTCTAAAAATCCCTTCTAAATCAGTAATAATCTTCCCAGCTGCAACAGTATCATAAAAATGATGTTTATCTTTTCCCTTTACCATATAAATATCACAAGAACCAGTAACAATACTCATTAAATTTTTTGAAAGAGAGCCGAGAGGTCTTTTAATCGAAACATCTAAAAAAGTTCTCATTTCATCTAATCTCGTTCTTATGTTATCATCGAAAAATTCATACCTTTCGGATATCCTAAGTTCTTTAAAAGAACTCCGAGATTTTTTTGGTGATAGTTTATATTTTTCAATTAAGTTTCTATTCGTATCAATCTCGTCCAAAACATCATTAGGTATTCTATAAACATTTTTATTAACATCAACAATTCTTTCCCTGCCGAATGGATAAGAAATTACACTAAGAGGAATAGTTCCATCATTCATAACAATGGCTAAAGTAGAAGCAACTTCTGTTCCACCTCCCTTCAATTCTGCAGAACCATCAACAACGTCAACTACTACTATTGGATATTCTCTGTAAGTAGGAGTTATATTTAATCTATCATCCAAAAAAATACCTGCACCTGGAATAATATCCTTTAATTCCTTAACTCTATCTATCAATATTCTATTAATAACTTCTTCAGCTCCTTCAAAGTTTTCTCTCTTCACCAAGATTGTGTGAGGAAGCCTCGTTGCTATCATTTTTTCAACTTTATCAAAATAACTGTGACTTAGTTTAATATAAACTTCCCAGAAATCTACTGATGGAGGAGATAAATTAATTTCGGCCATAAAATTCTTTATAGTTTCCAATTGTCCTTTGAACAACTAAATATTCCCCTTCTCTGTTTAATTGATCATTCATTTTATTTTAAAATAAGTAATCTTATAAAGTTATTTATAGAGTTTTATCTATATTTATTTACAAAGTTTCTTTAGGAGCAACCATGCTTCTAATCACTAGAATTATTGCTATTATCAAAATTATATTAACTACTATTATAAGATAGATAAACCAATTATTCCTTATATGCTCAATAATTGGTCCTATTTGAGGCTCTTGTGTTTGGCCTATAAGAATGGTAACTTTTTGTTCTTTTGTCATTCCATCAAATGAGGTTTTTATTGAAAATGTTTTTTCTCCTGATGCTGTTGGAAGAATATTCAAAACAACATTTGCCTCTCGTGATTCCCCTGGCGCTAAGATTAAAATTTGAGGGTCTATAGATACAAGATTAGACCATTCTGTATTTCCTGTTACTGATAAAATATAATTTGTTTGTTTAGTTCCTGTATTCTTTAAATTTGCATTTATAACTACTTGTTTTCCCGCAATAGCTTCAGGAGTTTCTGGGTCAAGTTGTGCAGTTATTACTACATCTTTTACTTCAGTAGTTGGTGGTAGTTCTTCTTCTAAACAATTTCCTTCAACAGTAAGTTGTTGGGTAAACCTTCTATCTGAGGTTATATCATACTCGTCATTATCTTCATCATAATCATAATAAGTTCTAAATTCTAATGTATAGCTTTTTTCCTGCGCATTTTTAGGAACAACAAAGTCAAAATCAACTAATTCTGAATCTCCTTCATCTAAATCTCCCCTTACAATTTTTTCTAAATTTAATTTAAGTTCAGAATTAACTAAAGTTACTTTAACCTGGTCTTCATAGTCCTCATCCCCAATATTTGCAACCTCTCCTGTTAGCTGAACAGTTTCTCCACATTGTGCTGGTGATGGCTCTACTTTAATATTGCTGAATATTACATGCCTGTCTTCATCTGTTTCTCTTTCTCCGCTTATAGTCTGGTAGAAATCATGGCTCAAATCTGATGAACGTGAAACACATAACATATCCTCTCCAAGAGCACTATCATCACTAAATGTTTTAACAACTAATTTATAATTTCCATCTTCAAAATCAGCAGGTATTGTGAATTTGAAAAGAGCTGTTTCTTTATCTCCATCTTTTATACTTCCTAAATCTATTTGTTCGTCATCTAAACTATCCAAATCTCTTGTTATGTCCCTTCCATTTTCATCAAATAGTCCAAGTTCAACGAACACATCGCTTAATTTTTCATCTCCCCTATTTGAAACCTCTACTTCAATTTCAATCTCATCTAAAGGCGACCATTCATCATCATCTCCATCACTGTTTTTCATATCAACGTTTCTTATTTCTAAATCTGTTCCTATTTCTCCATCACTACAGAAAGAGCCAATAAAACTTATAGGTAAAATTATTTTATCATTAGTAAGAGTATTATTTGAATCAAACTCTACAATTTCAATGTTTCCAGAATAGGTTTTCCCAACACTTATTTCATCATAATTCACATTTGCACTAATAGTTATTGTTTGGGCTGAATTAATATCTGTAATATCTCCAGAAGAAGTAAAATCTATGAATACTTGATTATCTTGAGCAATTTGAGGGAAAGTTATTTGATAGGTATGAGTTTGATTACCAGTTGGAGGGGTTAATATAAGATTAAGCGAAGTAGTAGGTTCTGTAAATTTTAAAGAAGTTGGAGCAACAGTATGCGTTGCAGTTATGAAAGCAAGAGTTAAAAAAACCGTCAATAAACTTGCAGTTATTATTTTATGTTTCATTTTGTTATAATTTCTTAGTTATAACAGGTTTTTAAACTTTGTTGTTTTTGAAAATATAATATTTTATCACTTTTATCAGATAAAAATTTTCATTTATAGGAAACCAAAAAAAAGTCTTTTTGTTAATCTTTGTTTGTTATATCCGAAGAGAACAAGACTCTAATGTTTGATATATAGAGAATTTTGAAAAACCCAAGAAATCAAAATTCTCTAAGAAGGACTTTGACGAATTTCCTTCGGAAAACGGGGTAAATCAAAGTCCTGTATAGATGATAATTCAATTCGAGAATAATTATCCTTTTAAAATTTTATTGTCTGAAACAGGTTTTTTTTCAGCCCTATATATATCTGCAAATTGAGGAGTAACAATTATAATGTTTTCTCCAAAACCAGCAATATTTCCCTCTAATGCGTCAGCAGTTTTCTTTATTTTTGAGATAGCCCTCTTTAACTCTAATATATCTTTTGATCTTAAAGGCTTGATATCTATTACTGCAATTGTATAGCCCTCTCGTAAAGAATTTAAAATAATCGTAACATCTTCAAAGCTTTTCAGAATAAATGGTCTCACAAGAACTTTAGATTTTTTTACTTCTCTTCCGAGGTCTATTTCAATATACTCTTGGCCATTATCTGATGATGAAAAAACTTTCTTTAATTTATCGAAAACCATGTATACAAAATAAAGATGAAGTTTATAAATATTTCTGTGTTAAATTTTGAGAGCTGTAATAAAAAGTTTTTATTAGGATAAAAGATAATAGACTTTATAAATATAATGACCATGAGAAATCTATGGAAAAAGAAACTAAGAATGATAAATTATTAGAAAGATTGACTTTATCCCAGAAAGTTGATTATACTCTATTAGAAGGAAAGTTAGGAATTTTTTGTTTTGTAAGAAGAACAGACGAATATATTCAAGCCATAAGAGAACATTTAGAAGGAGGTATCCTTCCAAGAGAAATGATTTTTGCGAGAGTTTATAGGGATATTATGTATAATATGACAGAGGGTAATAAGTTTTTTCAGGATTCTCCTACTTTAATTGCTTATTCGGTTGAAGAGGTTTATCAAGCCTTTAAAAAAGAATTAGATGAATATGAAAAGTCAATGAAATAATTATTTAATTTTGTTTAAAACATCTTTTTTTAACTCATCGAGCTGTTTTTGGACTGTCTCTTCCTGTTTTTCTATTGATCTTAACCTTAAATCAATCATATCTCTCCTTTTTTTCAACTCTTTCTCGATTTTTTCTTTATCTGACTTAACCATGATGTTGCCTATAAGCTTGAAAATTTCATCTTTTGACTTATTAATTTCAGTAAGAGCATTTTCTGTCTCGTTTAATTCTACCTGAAATGCCTGCTTCTGCATCATAAGATTATTCAAATTCTGCTCGTAAAGCTGTAATTCCTTAATCTTCTCCTGTGTTTCTTTGTCTATATTCATTATAAGAATTATTAAATAGCTTTAATTTTAACCACGTTTTTTCTTGGCTTGTAAAACATTTTTGATCTGCAATTGGGACAGAGAAATCTCTTTTCTAAAGCTGTATGAGATATCTTCTTGCTGCACTTAAAACATTTATAGGTGACCATTCTCGTATGGAAACCTAAGGTTTCCCTAAACTCAAACTTTGACTTTGTTTTTTATTCATTTTGCCAAAGTCCAAGTTCTCGCAAGTCACCCTTCCTAAGAGTGATTTTCAATTTAATTTTATTTATCTTCATTCTCGTATGAAAACTTTTTCTATTTATTATATATTACAAGCTTTTTAAGTTTATTGATTTTTTAAAAAATAAATATGGCTAGTAAACTTTTTGTTGCATTTCTTGCATTGCCAAATTCCTTTTGAAATCCTCTTTGCAGTTCCATTGCAGAAGATACATTTTTGGTCTTTTCTTTGCAAAGACTCTATCTCTGCAATTTTAGTTCTTACTCTTCTTCCATATCTAGGTCCAAACCTTCCTGCTGATTTTACTTTTTTAGTTTTTGGCATTTTTATGTATAGTGAGTTTATTTTTAAAGGTTTTGATTGAAGCGAACTTGTGATGGGGATGCTGAGATTTGAACTCAGATCGCAAGCTCCCAAAGCTCGAAGGCTACCAGGTTACCCCACATCCCCTCATTTAATTAGTAATTAAACTGATTTATAAATATAATTATTACAATCTCTTAATTAAATTTTCTGGAGGGATAATTTCTTCTATAAAACCTCTCATGGCTATATCTGCTAGTTCTGATGAAGACAAAATGGTTCTTGGTTTTTCGTAGGAACAATACTTTTTAATTCCATAAGCAAAACCCATTTCAGAACAAACACCATTCCCAACATACCCTTCTCTACCTCCATAAACATAAACGATATCTGTTTCCAGTATTCTATGTCTATGGAGTTCCATATTTCTCCAAAATGCTTCAAATAATTCTGGTTGGGAAATAATTAATTTATTTCTTAATAACCAGGGTTTTTTAGGATGAAGAAACTCATTCGGCACTGGTATCTCGGTTCTAATACCTGCTTCTTCTAATTGTTTTTGAAGCTCTAAAACATCAGGATAAAACCTAAAACTACTACATATCACAATTGAAATCGCCATTAATCAAATAAATAGATAAATTTTATAAACCTTTTTGAATTTATTTTTTCTTTTCTTGTTTTGCAGGGGATTTAGCAACGGGCTTTTCCGTAGTTGTTGAGGATTTTGCAGCAGCTTTCTGCTCTTTAGCTGGTGTTTTACCTGGTGCTGTAGTCTTATCAGTTTCTTTCGTTTCTTCTTCTGGTTTTGGAGCTGCGGCAGCGGCTTTAGCTTCTTGCACAGCTTTATATTCTTGAAAGAATGATTGGAGTGCTTTTCTCTTTTCACCATCAGTTATTTCTTTTCCTTCATTAATTTCTTCATCATATTTTCCTTTTTCTACTTCTTCTGTTATTTCTTTGGGATCTTTGTTTTCTACCAAAAGTCCCATAGAAGCGCAGCTTCCTAATATTGATTTCACTGCTTTTTTAAGGTTTTTTTCAAGCATACTCACATATTTTATTTTTGCTATTTTTATTACATCTTCAATAGATGCATTTCCTACTTTTGTTACAGAAATCTTGTCAGAACCTTTCTCTAATGAAAGTTCTTTTTTTAATAATTCAGAAATTGGAGGAGAAGACACTTTAATAGCAAATTCTTTTGTTTTTTCGTTAACATCCAGCTCTACTGGAACTTTCATGCCCTTGAAGTTTTTCGTTGCTTCATTAATGTTGGAAATGACTTTTCCTAGGTTTATACCAATAGGTCCAAGCTGCTGAGCTACTGCCGGACCTGGTTTCATGTCTCCACCTTCAATTAATAATTTTATTTGCATAATCTAAATCCAAGGAACCAAGTTTCCTTAGATGTATCCTCCTTCAATTGTCTTCGATGTATCTTTCCTCAAATTGCTGCTTTGCAGTTTTCTCTTTTGTTTATTTAACTTTTTATGTTGAAATAATATTTGTTTAAAAAACTTTGGTTTAATAATCTTCTGGTATAAGGCTTCCAGAAAAGTTATCTCCTCTACTTATCTCAGGAGAATCACCCATGGGAGTTTCTGTATCAATAAGTTCGCTCTCCTCTCCTTCTGTTGGTTCTTTTTCTCTTCGTATAACTTTTACATTGTCCAATTTTACTGTTACTGGAATTGGAACAACTGCTGCTAACAAAGTAACAACAACCTCTCCTTTCGGTTTATCAACTCTGATAACCTTTGCCTTTTCTTTCTTAAAGGGTTCTCCGATAATCTCTACAATATCCCCTTTTTCTATATTAATCTCTTCTAATACTGGCTCAATCATATTTTTAATTTCGTCATAAGAAACAGTTTTTCCAATGATGCCTTTGACATAAGGAAGGTTATAGGCTGCTTCTTCTGCATTCTCTCTATCTGCAGCTTCTAGAAATATATACCCCCTCAATCCATGAGGTCTTGCAAGAGAATACACTAATAAATTCTTTTTATGAATTTTGTCAGAGATTAATTCTAAGGCGCGATCTTCTTTGTTAGTTGTGACTTTTATAATGAAGATCTGACTCTCTTCAGGTTTTTCCTCGAGATTATTTTTAGGTTCTATATTTTCAACTTCATTCTCCGTTCCTGTATTTTCAAATTCTAATTCTTCCATTTTTACGCCCAACTAGCTATTAATATAATAGAAGCCGGTAATAATATTTAAGATTATGGGTTTAAAAAACTTTCGTTTTTTAACTCATTAAAATTTACATTTTGAAGATTTAAGAATTGTATAAACAATTTTCAAGCCACAAAAACCTTTGGTTTTTGATGTTTATGAATGTTATGACGTTTGTGATTTTATATATAAATATACCAACAACAAAAAAAGTAAAAATAGAATAATTCTCCAGTCTATTTGAATTTGTGATTTCTCTCCCATTTCTCTTTAAAATATTCTAAGTTTTTAATCCTTTCTGATAATCTGAGTTTTTCGTTAAATAATTTTATTTTTATTTTGTTGTCTTCAATTGACTTGTAAATGTCAAACATAATGAATATAACTAAAGTAAGCATAATTAATCCGAAGAAAATTGCTTTTCCTTCAAAATCTGCTTCTCTGGGATCATAAAATAATGAAAGAATGGCAAGTATTACTAAAGCCAATATCTGGATTACTGTTTCTTGTCTCATTTAAAAGTAGAATTAATATCAACATATTTAAGAATTATTATAACAGAAGAATAATTACTTCAAGCCAAAATATCCAAAAATCATTGAAATGGCAAATCCTATAAAGCCCACTACAACAAGTCCTATTGCAGAAACTTTTGCAACTGTTTTAAATTCATAAGAATCTGGCTTTTTCAAAAGATGCCAAACTCTTGTACATTGTTTTGCGAATGATTTGAAGTTAAACATGATAATAATTAGAAGAAAGGATTTTTAAAGTTTTAGGAATATAAAGTTTTATGAAAGACAAGGCAAGTTTAACATCTAATAATGTAGAAGACATTGATGATTTAACTAAAAAAATGTGTAGGGCTTGTGAAGGATTTGATAAGCCGATGAATTTAAAAGAAGCCGAAAAGTATCTGAAGAAAATTAATAATTGGAAATTAATTGATAATGGAAAAGCTATTGAAAAAGAGTTTTCATTTAAAGATTTTAAAGAAGCTCTTGAATTTGTAAATAAGATTGGTGAGATTGCAGAAAAAGAAGGCCATCATCCAGATATAAACTTGCATAGTTATAAAAAAGTTAGAGTAAAGCTTTGGACACACGCTATTAAAGGATTGTCTGAGAATGATTTTATCGAGGCTGCAAAGATAGATGCGATTTAGGATTTTGGTGATTCTGAAATTTTTTAAATGTAATCGGATAACGGAGAATTAAACTTAATGCATTTGCTATAGAATTAGTACTTACAATGTAGGTTATATCAATGCTTCATTTCTATAAGTAAAAAGACTTCGGAAAAACCAATACATTGCATATAATTCAAGGGCAAATGGAAAATAACCTAAATAACCTAAAACAGGCATTTCAAAAATCTTGAAAAATCCAACGAAAGGAATGTCATACTTCCATTTAATAACTGCCCAATAATTCCAGAATTCCCATAAAAATCCAAGAATTATTCCTGCAAGTAACAATGAGAGAGGAGTTGAGATATTTTTATCTTTTAAATGGCCTATTACACTTGGCTGTTTGTTCATATAATTTATTGGATCAAGCAAAAGAAAGAAGGACAACCAAATTAATGGAAATGTGAATCTGGGAAAAAATATGGGAAGGAAAAAACAAAAAATTCCTAGAATTATCATTATGTAAAGCAAAGACTTAGAAAAATTATATTTGCGTTTTAATTTTATTTTGTCAAATAAATGAATTGATTTAATTAAAGATGAAGTTTCAAAAAATGCAGGAAGAACAGTTGAAAATGATATAACTTTAAATAATTCTTGAAATGAACCTAATCCTTCAGTTCCTATATATTCCCAGTTTTTTACAAAAATATTAAGGAATTCAAATGTATACCAGAAAAAAATTGATAAAACAAATAATCCTATAAAACTGAAAAAATGATTGTTAATAAGAGAATTTTTCCTTATTTTATAGACAAGTGCATCAATAACAAGAATGTATGAAAACCAGATTAAAGGAAAGTATAAACTTGCTAATGGTTCTATTTTTAAAAAGAAATTAATTTCTACTAATACTATGATAATAAGTCCAATAATCCCATATTTTTTGAGCATGAAAAAATAAAGATTAAAGAGATTTTAAAGGTATTGAAATAATTTCAGTTATTTGATATAAATATCTCACTGCCACACTGCAAGAATTCCTCCCATAATAAGTAGAGAGATAAAATGATAAGTAATATTGATAAAATAAAAAACAAGTTTTTTACCTTCCCATAAAATACTTCCTAAAAGAACAGGAACAAAAAATCCAAGCCAAATCCAAAATCCATTTGTCATTCCTAAAAGAAATGTTGTTGAGCCTGTATAATCTACAAAATGAGCTAGGACATAAGCCATTAATAATGAACCAAGAAACGCGAATAAATATCTCCATGACATACCTTTTTTATGTTTTTCCATGAATTCTTTAGTTAATCCAGCAGATTTCATCCAAGCATTACCAAACAGAAGAGGAGAATACCATAATGCACCAAGAATCATAGATATAATTGCAGCAACTAATACAGCTAAATAATTAATAGAAACTTCAATTGCCATGTAATTTTATTGATTCTTAGATTTAAATATGTTTCTTTTTTATTGTCAATAATTAACATATAGTTTTATTTTGGTTTAATTTTATGGATTCACATTGTGTTTATAATAGTTAAGTCACATTTGTGAGTTATTATCATAGAAAATCATAGAAAAATCAAGAACTCAACATTTTTAAAATACAATCCTTTATATTTATATGAAAAAAAAGGGGTTTTTTAAGGATCCGATGAATCTTCTAGAATTTTCTAGATTTTTTCCTAAAAAATCAGGAAAAACCGGGAAGCCACCGGGAACTGTGCAATATCTAGGGAAGAAAAGAATTGAAGACGTCACTATAAATATTGCTACATATGATTACTTGGAATATTTTGAGAAAACTACTAAAGATGTTAACGAGATTAAAAAGTATATTAATAAAAAAAAGATGTTGTGGATTAACGTTAACGGCGTCCATAAAACAGAGATTATAGAAAAAATAGGAGAGATATTTAAACTACATCCGTTGTTGTTAGAGGATATTGCAAATGTTGATCAAAGGCCAAAGATAGAATATTATGATGACTTAATTTTTGTTATTTTCAAAATTTTTTCTTTTAATGAAACTAAAAAAACACTAACAAGTGAACAAATTAGCTTGATAATTGGAAAAAATTTTGTTTTGTCTTTTCAGGAAAATGATAAAGATGATTTTGATATTATAAGAAACAGATTAAAAAAAAGCGGAAATAAAATTAGAAAACTTGGAAGTGATTATTTAATGTATACATTAATGGACTACATAATTGATAGTTATTTCATTGTTTTAGAGAATATCGGTGAATATATTGAGCAAGTTGAACAAGATACTATTTTTAATCCAAGCATAAAAACACAAAATGAGATTTATAGTTTAAAAAGGGAATTAATATTATTAAGGAAATCTGTATGGCCACTTAGAGAAGTTCTAAGCTCTCTTCAAAGAGAAAATAATAAGTTAATTAGTAAAGAAATTTTATTTTTTTTAAGAGATATTTATGACCACACTATTCAGATAATAGATACTGTTGAAACATTCAGAGATATGCTTTCAGGAATGTTAGATTTATATTTATCAAATGTAAGTAATAAGATGAATGAAGTTATGAAAATATTAACTGTAATTGCTACAATTTTTATTCCTTTAACTTTTATCGTCGGGATTTATGGAATGAATTTTAGATATATGCCTGAATTAGAAATTTGGTGGTTTTATCCATCGTTATGGGGGGTAATGGTTGGAGTAGCCTTACTTATGTTTTTTGCTTTTAAAAAGAAAGGGTGGGTTTAACTCCTAAAAAATTGTCTATAAACATTATGTCCATATTTTGAGAAATTTTCCCAATATCCTGTAAAACATTGATTTAATGAAATGCCTGCTTTTTCAGATTCTTTAATATCATCTAAAGATTCTATTCCACCGGTTCTTATTACATGAAATTCTTGTGAAGGTTTTCCATGATTAAGATATTCAACTGCACTTGAACATATTTCTAATGATTTAGCTTTTAAAACTTTTCCAGAAACTCCTCCTCCAAATGTTTTAGTGAAATAATCAAATAGTTTTCTTTCTGCATGATGTATTTTTTTTCTTATTTCTAAATAATTTGTAGATGTATTGCCAAAATTAACGCCATCATAACCTAATTTAAATAATAAATCCATTAGAAAAGGAATTTGTTCTTTTTGCGTATCATTTGAAAATTTAACAATAACCGGAAGATTTCTAGTTATTTGATCTAAAAAATTCTCTTTTATGAATTTTAACCTGTATTCTAAACTATTATATTCTTTATTTTGCGAAATGTTGGGACAACTTTCGTTAATCTCAATAAAATCAACTCCTGCTTTTTCATACATTTTTAATGATGAAGTAAATAATTTTAACCAATCAAATGCATGAAGATCAGAAGATGCACTTAAACTCCATCCAACTGGAAAATTCTCGTATTTTATTATTTTTTCTAGTCTATTACTATTGATAAAATCCCCATCATTAGGTAAGCCAAGAAAATTTGATGCACAATTTGATTTAGGATATGGAACAAATGGTTGTAATATTCCTTGACCATTATTTCCTATTCTCCAATTAATCGTGGATGTTCCTCCTAGATAAGCTCCAGCTCCTTGTCTATAAGAATGTTCATACCATTCACAATTTTTGAACATTCCTGCTGCGTTCATTATAGGAGAGCGAAAAGTTAATCCCCATAATTTTCTATGATATTCTATTGGAGGATGGAAAATTTCTTCAGGAATTTCATCTTCATTTAATTTTTTTATTAATTTAATTCTAGCTCTTGAATATTGAGAAATTACAAAATGAGGTGGTAAAGAGACTATATATGGACGAATAAATGATTCTAATTTTGATAATGTTAAGAGTTTCATTAATTAAGCAAAAATTTACTATTTTTATTTTTTATGGTGTCTTATTAAATAAGAATGATATGACTTTATAAATGGATAGATTTAACATATAATTATACTTCATTAAGTTCCTCTTCTAAAGATTCATAATAATTAAAACCATAATCATATGTTCTATCTTTTGTTTTTCTTCGTGATTTATCTACATCTAGTTCAAATCTCTCCATTACATTTGAAAAAGTCAGTTTTTCTATTTCATCTTCAGAAAAATTATTTTTTCTTAAAAATTCATGAAATAAAGGCCAGTGTGGTAGACCTATAATTCCTGACAAATGATTATTTATTTTGTCCTTGACTGAATGAGGTGCATGATCTGTTTCTATCCAATTTATTTTTCCTTCTTTTAAATGATCTAACATTTTTTTTCGGGAATTATCAGATCTTAAAGGAGGATTCACTTTGTACATTATTCCATGTTCATTAAACATTTTGCTCCAATCAAAAATTAAATGATGTGGGCAAACTCCACAAGATATATCTAATTTTGATTTAGCTTTATTAACAATTTCAACAGCTCTTGGAGAAGAAATATGAGCTATATGCAATTTTCCTTTAAAGTTATATAGCTCTGCAAATTTTATTTGGTCTTTAATAGATTCAATCTCTGCTTTTTCTGGTCGAGCTAGACAATGAGTAAAAGGTTTTGAATGATTCCATAATTTGTGATTCATGTTAGATTCTTTTTCACAATGAACTGCTAAAATTCCTTCGTACCCTTCATTAGCTAAAGTTTCATAAATCATTTGTTGATCTTCTTCTTTAATTATCCCGAGATTATTTGTTGAATGTCCAGCATACATTTTTATTCCAATGACTTCAGTGTATTCTCTAGCTAAATCAATCGCATGTTTAACCTGTTCTCTATTTGATGTTAGACCAATATACAAATAATAAGAAACTTCTTTAACTCCTGAATTCTTTGCTAAAGAAATCCGCTCTTTAACAGTTCCTTCATTTAATATTGGTGGATTAGTATTTGGCATATCACAAACAGCATCTACTCCCGAATCTAGTGCAACTTCTAATCCATGTTTAATAGTCTCCTTATATTTTTCATTAAAATCTCTTAAATGAACGTGACAATCTATATACATGGAAAGATAATTTAAACTGTATTTATAAAAATTTATATTATAGTTAAAAATAATATTTTATATGAGTTTAGATAACTATTGTTAAGAGTATATTTATATAGGTGATGTGAGATAAATTGAAATGAAAAAAGTTCATTATGCTATTGGGATATTAAGAATAATTCTTGGATTAATTTTTTTATGGGCATTTTTTGATAAATTATTTGGTTTAGGATTTGCAACTCCCTACGATAAAGGATGGATTGAAGGAAATTCTCCAACTTATGGATTTTTAATGAGCACAAAAGGACCTTTTGCACCCTTATTTCAAGCTATTGCAGGTAATGTAATAATTGATATGTTGTTCATGATTGGGTTACTTTTGATAGGATTAACGTTAGTGATTGGAATAATGGTAAATATTGCAGGTTATAGTGGATCTTTAATGATTTTTTTAATGTGGCTTGCGGTTTTGCCTCCGAAAAATCACCCTATTCTTGATGAGCATATTGTTTATATCTTTGTATTAATACTATTTATTTATTTTGAAGCTGGAAGTTATCTTGGATTAGGAAAACAATGGAAAAGAATTGTTAACAGAAATAGATTTTTGCAATAATCACTCTAGAAATTCAATGCCAAATTCTTCTTCAAACTCATTATGTTGTTTAACTTCTTTTGGAATTTCTCCACCAACTATTTGAGAGCTTCTTACTCCTGTAATAATTATCATAACTCTAATAGACTTTTCCATTTCTGCAGAGATATTTGCACCCCAGATCATTTTTGCGTCGTTGCTTAACCTACCACCTACGTGAGAAATTATGGCTCGTGCTTCATCCAAAGACATATCAATTCCCCCAATAATATTTACTAATGCTCCTGTTGCATTGGAAATATCAACATCTAATAATGGATTATTAATAGCTTTCTCAACTGATTCCAGCGCCCTATTTGCAGAATCAGATTCTCCCATGCCTATTAACGAAACTCCTCCATTTGTCATGACAGCTTTAACATCTGCAAAATCCAAATTAACTAACCCTGTTTTTGTAACTAATTCTGTTACTCCCTTCACTGCATTTGTTAAGATTTCATCTGCGACTTTAAAAGCAGTTTGTAATGGCAGTTCTGGAGCAATTTCCAAAAGCTTATCATTTGGAATAATTATCAATGTATCAACAACAGACTCCATTCTTTCTAAAGCGTATTCTGCATTTTCTATTCTTTTTTTTCCTTCTATAGTGAATGGCAGAGTTACAACACCTATTGTCAATGCTCCTTGTTTTTTTGCCAACTCTGCAATAACTGGAGCTGCGCCACTTCCAGTTCCTCCTCCAAAACCACAGGTTACAAAAACCATATCGCAATTAGCTAATCTTTTTTTTATGTCTTGTTCTGTTTCACGAGCAGCTTCTTCACCTATTTTAGGATCACTTCCTGCTCCCAATCCCATTGTTAATTCCCTTCCTATCAATATTTTGTAATCTGCATTAGTGTATAATAAATCTTGGGCATCTGTATTAACTGCTATGAATTCTCCTCCTTTAATACCAATTTCTTTCATCCTGCTTATAGTATTTCCCCCTCCACCACCAACTCCGAAAACTTTAACCTTGGAATGATGTTTTTTAAGAAGTTCTTCTAATTCTCTGTCTATTTCAGCTAATTCAGGAGATCTATCAAATGATTTTTTAGAAAATCCCTCTTTTATAAAATCATGTTTTTCAGAAACCCCGTAACTTCTGTTGTAATCGTCTTTAAATACCTCTTCCATCACTGAAAAAGTAATAATCTCTATTTAAAGATTATTGCAGTTTTATTATAGTTTTAGTTAAGTAATCTTGAATTGGATATTAATCTAAATTCTAGGTTACATAAAGAGATTATAGTATTAATGAGAATTATCGTTTTCTATTATTTTTACTCTATCTTTATTTTTTTCTAGAATAATCTTGCAATCATTAAATAATTTAATTCCTACTAACGAAAAATTTGAAGAAGTTGACAAGACAAATATTTCTTTTTCTTTATTGAATACATTGATATTTGCCTTATACAATTTAGTTATTACTTTTTCTCCACTCACAGTTTATATTCTGAAAATCCAAAATGAATTAACCCAAGGCTATGAATCGTGGTTTCTGATAGCATCATATAACTATTAAAACCAGTATCAAGACAGTATCAAGAAGAAAATCAATATCATTCATATTGACAGTTAAAGATATTATAGGGAATTTTGAAAAAATAGGAATAACAAAATTCTCTAAGAAGGACTCAGAGAACAAGTTCTCTGATACATTCAAAATCTTCGATTTTGAAGTCTTTGACGAATTTTCCTTCAGAAAACTGGGTTATTCAAAGTCCTCTACAGGGAACCCGGATTTAAAGCATCCTTTTATTAGTTGAGTCATTATAAGTTCCTACTAGATACGCTGTTTCAAATCCTATTCTTTTAAAAAAAAATTTTTATTTGGATGTTGTTTTTTTGCTCTTTTATATGCTTCTATTTAATTTTCATCTATAAAATAATCTCCTGATTCTGGTTCTATAACTAAGATTTTTCCCTTGTCTTCTGGAAATTTTTCATTTATTTCTTTAAATATCATATTTACTTTATTAGATTCCATTTTTATATTAATATTAGGAAATATTTAAGTTTTATTATTTTCTTTCTTGTTTTCCTTGTCTTCTTTAGTTTTTTCCTTATTAGTTTCTTTCTTTTCCTCTTTTTTCTTTCCTTTCTTTTTTTCTTTAACATCTTCCTTATCTTCTTTAAGTTTTTCTTTAATATCTTCCTTGTCTTTTTTCTGTTCCTCAATGACAAATTCCATCCCAGTTATCTCCTTGAATTTTTCTCCTAATAAATCTAAAAATACCTTAACAACATTATCCTTAAAAACAACTTTTTTGTCTTTTATGGAAAACTCAAATCTCTGTCTAAAAAAATAATCTTGTAAGGCATTTATTTTTTCATTTTCATCTTCAACTTTTCTTTTTATCGTAAATTCATAATCTACTTCTTTTCCTGCAAGAGGATTATTAAAATCAACCATTACTCTTCCTCCTGTCACTGACCTTACAATTGCAATTGAATTATCTAATTGGAGAGTTAAACCTGGATAGGGATTTATGTTATTTTTTTTGAAAGAATTTAAAGAATAAGTCTTTATCAAATTCGGATTTCTTATTCCAAATGCTTTTTCTGGTTCTAAATGTATTGAATATTTTTTTTCTATTTCTTTTCCTATTAATGCTTCATCAAATCCTTTTAATAGCATGTTATTTCCAACTGCTATTATTAGTGGTTTAACTTCTATATCTAATCCTATTTCTTTTGCTTCGTCTTTATTTGTTGTGTCAAAAATTTTTCCATCAGATTTCCCTGTATAGGAAATTTCAATAAAATCATTTTTTTGCATTGCCATGATTAACTTTGTGAAAAGCAGTTTAAAAAATTAATGGATTTCTTATTAATTTTTATTTTACATGATTCAAGGCAATAATGTTTAAATAAACTTAGATTCTTCAATTTTCATGAGTGATAATCTTTCAGAATCTTTAGATAGTACTGTTGAAAATATTCCGGTTTATTATACAACAGGACAAGCAGCTAAATATTTATCTTTATCCGCTCATAAAATAACTGAATTATTCGAAAATGGTTACTTAGAAGGATTTTGCATCCCGAGAGGAGGACATAGAAGAATTTCTTATAAATCTTTAAAAGAATTAAAAGAAAAAATGAAAAGAGATTCTGGAGAAGATAATACAGATAAGTTTAGTTCAGACACTTATACAACTGGAGAAGTTTCAAGAATTTGTAATTTATCTCCACAAACTATTACAAGGTATTTTAACGGGGGTACATTGAGAGGCTATCGTGTCCCTGATTCATCTCATAGAAGAATTCCTCATAAAAATTTAGTTGATTTTATGATAGAATACGGCATACCTCAAGATAGATTGAGAATATTTCTCGAGAAAAAGAAATCGCGAATATCTAAAAAACAACAACCAGAAAACAGGAGAGATTAGTTGTTTAACTATATCTAAAAAATTACAATCCTAAAAATACAATACAAATATTTTAATAGCTGATAATACAGAGGATTGTATGGAAGATGATAATATTCAGAGATATAGGTCAATAGATAGAATTTATACAACTGGGGAAATAGCTAGAATATGGGAAGTTTCTATAAAATCAGTTATAAAATGTATTGATAGCGGACATTTAAAAGCAGTTAGGTTTACGACCAAAGGTTTTAGAAGGGTATCAAACTCTGACCTTGTTGATTGTATGGTTAACCACAATATTCCATTGAATGGGTTAGACCGCTATGTGCGGGAAAGAGAAGATTAATTCTGCAAAACTTTATAAATCTATTTGAGTACATTACTAGAACGATTTTAAAAATGGCTTTTAAATTAATTAATGCTGCTGAATCTCGACCAGGAACTACTATTTCAGTTGATGGAACTGCTTGCGTAGTAAAAAACAATGATATTAGCAAAACAGGAAAACACGGACATGCAAAATGCAGGATTGAGGCTGTTAGTATTATTGATGGCAAGAAAAAAGTTTTTGTTGTTGGAGGTCATGAGAGATTAGAGGTTCCTATGATAGAAAAAAATAAAGCTCAAGTTTTAACTATAACAGAAGATAAAGCTAATATCATGGATTTAGAAAATTTTGAAACATTTGAAATACCTATACATGAAGATGTAAAAGGACAAATAGCTGAAGGGGATCAAGTTGAATATTGGAATATTGAAGGGATTAAAATAATTAAGAGGAAAATGTAAATGGCAAAATCATCTTTGATGATTTTGAATATTTTAACTCCCAGAAATGGGAGAAGGAGTTAAATCATGGCAACAAAAATTCCGGCTGCACAAGCAAGACTTTTTAAAAATATTTTTGTATGTAAAAATTGTAAAGCAAAAATTAGATCTGATCCGAGAAAAATTATAGAGGGAAAAGTTAGATGCAGAAAGTGTTTAAAAAAAGCGTTCAGGCCTGTTAGGAAGAAATAGGTTTTAGGTTAATAGATTCTGATTAAATATAATTGAGGACATTTGATAAGTTTTATATATCATATTATGTTTACTTGAAAATGAAAAAGAGTATGGTAATTGGTTAAGACAAAAGTAGTTGGGGTAATTTGGATGAGATAAACTTATAAAATATAGATAATTTGAAAATATATGAAAAATAGAGGTACTATTGTGATAATATTCTTTATTTTAGTTATACTTCCGATAAATATTTATGCAGAAATATTAATTAGTGATGTAGGAGTGGAATATGAAAGTGAAATCTTAAATAAATTTAACGAAGATAATCAGATTGAGTTAAAACTTGTTATAGAGTTAAGAGATGAATCTGGTATCATTGTTAATGGTACTAAAGAAGAAAAAAGAGAACAATTAAGGCAAATTGATGAATGGTTTAAGCCAAGAATAGATGAAGTTTTGTTGGATTATTCTAATAATAGTAATTTTGTTATTTTAGATAAAACTTCCAGAGGATTTGCTGCATTCACAAGTAAGGATAGTTTTGATAAATTGGCTGAGGATAGTAGAATAATGAAGATTGATATAGATAAACCCATATATCCTGGTGATAATGAAATTGGCAATGAAAGCGATATTATCGCTGAAGAATACGAATCTTCAGAAGAAACCATTAAGTATAAACAAGAGATAGATTTTGTTTACCTCAAAATATTAATAACATTTATAATACTATTAACATTAGTAGTTATGTGGTTTATATACTACAAAAAAAGAGGAAAATGAAAGAAAAAGGTAAAATTTATATCAATTTGATAGTAGGTGTATTATTAGTTTCTTTCATCTCTCAACTACAATTAATCATTTCTCAAGATTTGGGATTTGGTAAAGGGGGTGGAGAAATTGTTAAATCATTTGGGGATCTAAATAGAAAAAATGACAGTTGGTTGAGGGAGGAGTGGCTGGAGGGTTTTGGAGTTAGGAATGTATAGGTCCAAAAGAGATGATACCCGTTATAATTCATAATGTTTCTTATGCCTTTTAAATTGAAAATAAACAGTGGCAGGAGTTAATCCCCTAAGACTTTCATGAGGTCTATCATGATTATGTCTCATTCTCCATAACTCTATATCATTATTAGAATAAGGTAATTCATTTTCAATTGTCTTTTGAATTGCACTAACCTTGCCAACCGTTGTTGGCTTATGAATTCCACTTCTAAGATGTTCTATTCCTCTTTTCTCACACCATTTATCAAACTCGCTATCATTCCCCTTTACTCCACCAAATTCAGAACCATTATCTGTTAGTATTTGTTTTGGTTTACCATGAATTGTTATTAATTCATCTAGAAAACCTGTTATAGCTTTTGTTGTTTGTTCTTTCATTATTTTAACTCCTAAACAATATCTACTGCAATCATCTATAACGGGGACTCTCCAACTTCCATTATCAAGTTCATCTCCGTCGATTTGCCACAAATAGTTTGGGTCTGGTCTTTCAAACCTAACCCATTTTAATTTTACTCCTTCCGTACTACTTCCTCTTGATAAACCTGCTTTTTTAATTATTCTTTTTATTGTTGAATTTGACATACATATTCCATTTCTCTCCAACTGGATTCATAATTTCTTTGCTCCATAACCATATTTTTTTCTCAAATTTATTACTATATTATTTTCTTTTTCAAAATATTTAATAGGTAATTTATTCGGTTTTTGAGAAGTATCTCTTAAATCCCATTTGTCATCTTCTTTGAATCTCTTCCACCAGCGTTTGAGAGTTATTGTGCTTTTCTTAACCTCATACTTTTCTTCCAAAATTTGTTGACACTCCTTATAAGAATGATTTTTTATCTTTAGTTTGAGAAATTCTTTTCTTATTTGGTGTTTTTTCATACCACCTGTTTCTTAAAGAAATTTTTATATTAGGTGGTATCAAATGTCATGGACCTATACATTTTTGGAGTTAGGGAATAGACTTATAAAACATAAATAGTTAAAAAGAATATGAAAAGTGAATTAAAAATTCGAAGTATAATCATTCTTAGTTTAATGGTTTTATCAATCAGTTTTGTTTATGCAGAAATATTAATTAGTGATGTAGGAGTGGAATATGAAAGTGAAATCTTAAATAAATTTAACGAAGATAATCAGATTGAGTTAAAACTTGTCATAGAGTTAAGAGACGAGTCTAATATTTCTTTAGTAGGAACTAAGGAAGAGGAAGTAGAGTTATTAAAACAAAAA
>Ga0209541_10001873_pt1 | contig 40920 bp, 44 predicted proteins | sample RifCSPlowO2_01_FD_184027 | JGI IMG/M metagenome (GOLD analysis project Ga0209541, IMG submission 184027) | Groundwater microbial communities from Rifle, Colorado - Rifle CSP2_plank lowO2_0.1 (SPAdes) (version 2) | ecosystem: Environmental > Aquatic > Deep subsurface > Groundwater | place...
GAAGGTGATTTGCTTGAGCCGTCAGGAGCAATGATAGGCGGATACAGAAAAAAAAGGCCTGGCTTTGGATTTATAGAGGAAGGCCTTGACGAAAAAACAAAAAATCTTGAAAATGAGATAAAAAAACTAAGGCTTCTTATAACAAACACAGAAAACAAAAAAGAGGAAACAGAAAAAAATATACAAAAAGTAAGGGAGGAAAACTCAAATCTCAGGGCAGAGATAATAAGGCTTGAAAAAACCCTTGACCTTGAGGAAAGCTCAGAGCTCCTGGACTTAAAAAAAGAGCTTCATGAAAAATTAAAAGAAGAGGAAACCAAGATAATAGAAGTAGAAAAAAAAATAAAACTTTCTTCAGATGCTGTTGAATCTCTCAAGAAAGAAAAATCAAGGCTGAAGGAAAAAGCCGCAGACTCTGAAAAATTAAAGGACTTGGAAATTCTAGATGATGAGAGGCTAAAGCTTAGGGAAAAATCAGCAGAAGTAGGTGCCACAGTAAAAAATATAGAGATACAAATCTCCACAATAATGGTGCCTGAAAAAGAAAGAACTGAAAAAATACTGAAGCAGCACGAAAAGGAAAGTGAATCTTTTGTTCAGGAATTAAAAAACCTGAAAGATTTTCTAAAATCGAAAAACAGTGAATTGAAAGAAAAGGAAATTCAGGAAAAAAAATTCTACGCAAACTTCAGGGAATCAATAAACAGGAGAAACAAGCTTAATGAAAAGCTGCAGAAGTATGAAACAGATATTGTAAGGGATGAAGAAAGAAAAAAAGCAGGCGAACAGAGGCTGAACAGCATAAATATAGAAAGGGCAAAATTCATAGCAGAACTTGAAGCCCTTGAAAAAGAGTTTGAGGCATTCAAGGATGCAAAGATAAGAAGAGGAGCATCAGTTGATGAGCTGAAAGAAAGAATAAAATCCAGCGAAAGAGCCCTGAATAACATAGGAAACGTAAATTTAAGGGCGCTTGAAGTTTATGAACAGATAGAAGAAGAGTATAAAAAAATAACAGAAAAAGTTAGCAAGCTGAAGAGCGAGAAGGATGACGTCCTGAATATGATGGCAGAGATTGAGAGTAAGAAAAAGGATATTTTCATGAAAACATACAATGTTTTCGCAAAAAACTTCAAGTCAATATTTGACCAGCTTACAACAAAGGGTGAAGCGCATATTGTCCTGGAAAATAGCGAGAATCCTTTTGATGGAGGAATTGACATACAGGTTAGAGTAGCAGGAAATAAATTTTTGGACATGAGAAGCCTTTCAGGAGGAGAAAAAACTCTTGCAGCGCTTGCATTTATATTTGCAATACAGGAGCACCAGCCGTCGCCTTTCTACCTTTTAGATGAGGTAGATGCAGCTCTTGACAAAATAAACTCTCAGCTGCTCTCAAAGCTTATACAAAAATATGCAGAAAAGGCGCAGTACCTGGTAATAAGCCACAATGATAATATAATTACAGAAGCAGAAAATATATACGGCGTTTCCATGAAAGACGGGACCTCAAAAGTTATAAGCCTTAGGGTATAGCTTACTTCTTGTCTTCCTCATCATCCATGTCTTCAAAGAAATCAATAGCTTTTCTTCCAAACATGAAAGCAAGCACTACAATTACAGCAAGCACCAAAAACAATAAAATAAAAAATTTATTTTCTCTGAAAAAATCTTTAGTGTCGTTCTCTTCATCTCCGCTGCCGTTGATGACTGTAACTCTCGAAGCGTCGTCTGTAACCTCAACATTAATGGTTCCTGTGCTTACAGCTGTATCACCTGCATTCAAATTAATGTCCAGTGTGTAAAACCCGACAGCAGTATCAATCCTTGGTGCAACATAAACATCAACTGCAATTTCAGAAACAGGTTCAAGACTAAATTCACTCTCAGCAATATTTGCAAAAGCTGCAGCGCTCCCTCCGAGTTCAAGTTTATAGTCAGTTATCTTCGATCCTGAATTTTTTAAAGTTACTGGAACAAGCAGGCCTGAATCAGGATGCACAATTATGCTTCCATATTTTAGGATTATATCAGCAGCAAAACACTCATCAGATCCAAGGACATCAATTTTTATTTTCTCTTCTGCTGTTGCCCTTCCATCTCTCGAACTGACAGAAACTATCGCTTCATATTCTCCCTCAGCAGTGTCATCTTCAGGAGTTGCAAAAATAGCGAAATTTGCATTTCTTCCAGCCCTAAGCTCAACAGAACTTTGGCCTGCGAGCCTCATCCACAAAGGCCCATCAACAGTAATATCAAAAGTTTTTACACTCTCGCCTGTATTTTCAATATTTATATCATAAGCACTTGTAAATTCTTTGCATACACTATCTTCTGTTTTTGTTACATCAAGCCTTACAGCATGACAGTCCCTGACTTCAACATTGGCTGTTCCTCTTGCAACAACACTCCCTTTTTCAGGAGAAACTACAACAGAAATGCTGTGATTTCCAACATCATCATAATTAGGAGCTAAAGCAGCAAGAAATGCCCTTGATTCATTGGGATTAAGCACGATATTATCCATGTTAAGCCTTGCCCACAAAGGCCCATCCTCTATCTCTAAGTAAAAAGTATTTGGAACAGTTCCAAGATTCTTCACAACAAAAGGAACAGAAGTTATTGTACGCTCGCACATGCTTACGCCTCCAGTTTCAGCTCTCAGATTCAGCTCATACTGATAGCAGCTGCCAACAACAAGCTCAAAATCAATTGATTTCCTGTTTTTATCCCCCTCAGCATTCAGCTTAAGATTATAAATTCCATGATCAGCTGGTGCATTTAAATTAATAACAACCTGCTTGCTTCCTCCGGGCTGCAGCGCAAAAGCATTCTCAGACAAAACAGCAGAAGAAGCAAGATTGCCGTCAAGGTTTAAATTAAAATTCTGTGCAAACTCTCCCCTGTTTGTTACAGTTGCACTAAAACTTGAATTATCTATAGGGCATACACTGCTCGAATCCTCGCCTGAAGTCAGGGAAAATCCATAACAGTCCTTAACCTTTACAACATGTGTTATTGTCCTTGCAGAAGAGCCTGAATCAACATTAACTACAAAATTATAATTGCCAGGATCAGCATCCCTTGGGACCGTAACATAGATATAAACTGTTTTTTCCTCTCCTGGTGCAAGAATAAAGCTTGCAGGAGCAACAATTCCCCATGAAGCAGCTGAACCACTTAAGCTGAGGCCGTAATTCCTAACCACGTTCTCATCATTAATGACTCTGTCAGCAAAAACATCAGTCTCCCTCGGGCAGAGCCCAAGTATTCTTTCATCAGAAAATATGTTAGTAGAAAAAATAGCAGGATTAACTATAAAAAAACAAGCAAAAAAAACAAAAAATATTTTGAACAGATTCATCATGAATCACTTTAGTAGTAGGTCTGGCCTTCAATGCCTTTGCCATCTTTTGAAGCAAGTTTCTTTGCAAGCACTACAACAACAAGTATCACAAGTATTGCAAGTAACACTGCAAATATCCATGTAAATACATTCTTTGCGTCAGCTCCGCTTTTAGGCTCAAGCACATTAAGCACAAGCTGTGCCTCAGACAATACATCTCCATTTGATAAAACCCTTAAATTAAAAGCTTTTGGTCCAGTGCTTCCCTCATTCGGAACCACAAATACAAACACTTCCTTTGTCTGGTCAGGCTGTACAGTAACTGAAGCTGGATCAACCCTTGTATTTGCCCAGCCGCCTGTATTGCTAAGTTCAAAACTAAATGTTGATGGATTCTGTCCAAGATTTGCAACTGAAAATCTATAAACTGCACCCTCGCCTGCTTCAACGCTTAATGTTTCGCTCTCAACGTTCACAACAACACTTGTTCTTTCTACTTCATCAATAGGAAGAACAACTTGCTCTGCGGCCAAAACATGTAATGTAAATGTTCTCTGGTTAACATCAAAACCTCTGTTATATTCTACTGAAACTACAACATCATAATCACCCTCAGCTGCATTCTCTGGTATAAACAGCAGTAAATCATTTGTTGTATCAGCATCATCACCATCATTATCTGAAAAAGTATTTAATCTGTCAACAAACTCGCTTGTCTGAATTCCAAGAGCAGGTATTGCAACATTTACTCTTACGCTACCCTCAGCATTGTCTCCAAGATTCTCAAGCCTTACAGTTGCAAACAAAGGCTGTCCTGCTCTTACATTGCTTGTAGGATTAAAAATAACATCAAATACATTTACATTATGCCTCTGTTCCTGTATTCTTACAGGAAAGCTTACAAATACAAGACCGTCATCATGTTTTACCTCAAGATTAAGGTTTACATCATCGCTTGCCTGTATATCCTCAGGAAGTACAAATGACAATAATTTTCTATACTGAACGCCAGGCTCAACCTCAAAAGGACCATCAACATCTCTAACTTCACCACGCTCATATCCCTGAATCTCAACCTCTACTCTTGTATCATAGCACGGATTAGCATCTCCTATAACACAAACATCAGTTCCTCTAAAGAAAACCTCAACAAATACCTGCTGTCCTCTCTCTAAAAATATTGGTGATAATGGATCAGCAGCCATGCCATTTACTTTTACATGATCAATAGTTACAAAATCAGCTGCCTGTGCAGAAACAGCTCCTGCAAATAATGAAACAGCTAAAACCAAAAATGCGAATAATCCAAATCCTTTCATCTTCATATGCCTCCAATAACACCACTCAATAGTGTTATCAAAATGAAGTAAGTACTTATTTATATACTTTTTGGTTGTTTTCAAAACCGATAAGTAGTTACTAAATCTTAGTTTTTTTCCATTACTTTGGTTCCTATTGGCCTTATAATCTTTTTTCCTCTTTGCACATTATGGAATTGCTCCTGAAGTCTAATATATTCTGAAGGAGTTATAGGACAGTCTCTGGAATAATGACGAAACACATACGCTTCACTAGAATATTCATAACACCTCATTAAATTATAATCCCTTTTATCAATTACTTTCTTTGATCCTCTAATTCTAAACTCATCAAAAAATCCATCATTATCTGTATCGCAAATTTCGTGCAGTTCTGTCCCTCCCCTTTCCCAAGACACAACACATATTTCAACCTGGCCATCATAACTAGTTGGGACAAGATTTTTAACATCCATACCGCTTGATCTGCATCCTGCACCTAAAGAAGCAATAAAAACCAAAGATTTTATTTTCATTTTTAAGCCACTACAAACTGCCAGTAATCTCTCTTTATTTCTTCGCCAGAATCAAGGCTTAGCCTTGCAACATAATTTCCAGGTGCAGCACCCTCAGGTATATTCAAAAAAACTGTAACAAACTTGGCTTGTCCTGAATCAACATTGATATTGTTTATATTATACTGATAATTAAATTCAGGCACATTCAAAACAAAATCAAGATCAGCATCTCTGCCAGCCTCATTTGCAATCTTCACAAACAGCATAATATTTTCTCCGCGGCTGTAAAATCTTTTTTCAACAGAAGGAATTATTCTTCCAAATTCAAAATCAGCTCTGCCATCCCCAACCAATATTCTAGGTCTTTTGTCAGCATCAAGTTCTCTTAGATCAACTACAGTTGAAGTTATAGTTATTTCAATTGTCTCGCTGTCTGTTGCACCCTCATTGTCAGTAACTGTAAGTGTAATAGTATATGTACCTGCTTCATCATAAATATGAGAAATTATTACCTCATTGCTGCTCGTACCATCCCCAAAATCCCATTCATAGCTTACTATCTCTCCGTCAGGATCATAGCTGCCACTGCCATCAAAATTAAATCTCCCGCTAAAAGATATGTCAGCAACAGGATCTTCATTAGAAGGTTCAACAATTTCTGGTTCACGAACATTAACAGTTAAAGTATCACTATCAGTTGCGCCGTCATCATCAGTAACTGTAAGTGTAACAATATAAATTCCTGCTGTGTGATACTCATACGAAGGATTAACACCAGTATCGCTGGTTCCATCCCCAAAATCCCATTCATAGCTTACAATTGTCCCATCATCATCAAAACTTCCGCTGCCATCAAAATCAACATCTTCATCAATAAATACATCAATATCATCCCCTGCATCAGCCACAGGAGCTTCATTTTCAGCAAAAACATCGCTGACTAATATTAATACAAATTCAGCATCTGTTGCACCATCATTGTCAGTAACTCTTAAATCAACTCTGTGAAAGCCGTTCCTGTTAAATCTTATTGTAATAAGGCCGTCATTGCTGCCACCAAATGCAAACTCAGCGCCAGGTCTCAAAATCCATTCATAGCTTGCTATCCTGCCGTCAGGATCATAACTCATGAGTGCATTTAGAACAACAATGTCATCAGGTCCTACAAACCTGTCGCTTGCTACTATTACAGCAACAGGATCTTCATTTGCCTCCTTTTCAGCAGGTCTCTCAATTACCTCTACTGTAATTCTGGCTGTTGCACTAAGCTCTCCGTCACTAACAACAACACTTGCTGTATAAACCCCTGGGTTGTTATACCTGTATGCAACAATTTGAAAATCTGAACCTGTTCCATCACCAAAGTTCCATCTATAACTTAATCTATCCCCGTCAGGATCAGAACCGCTGGCAGAAAATAAGACTAATTGATCAACAAAAAAAATATTATCCCTAGTGGGTCTTGTTATCTCAACTGTAGGTCTTCTGTTTTCTGGTTCTTCTACAGACTCTTCCTCAGGAGCAGGAAGTATTGTTATTGTTTCAGAACCTACAAAAGAGCCAAAGCTGTCAGTAACATAACACATTACCCTATCCCCTGCCTCAGTATGCGGGCTGTCAAGTTCACTTGAAACTGCAGCAAATTCTCTGTTTACATACCAGTAATAATCAAATAATTCAGATTCCTCATCGCTTAAACCAGCTAGTACACACCCTAAATCATCATCTTCAGTTGCATCCTCAGGAATTATCTCAACATCTAATGCAAAAGCAGAAACAGCTAACAGTGAAATACAAAGCAGCATTAAAATTGGAAGTTTCATAATCTAAGGATAAAAAGAAATTATATTTAAACCTTTCTAATTGTAATTATTACAGAGTAATTACAAATATTAAAAATTCCTGTTGGTTTACTCCCTCTTTATTAGCCGCAGTTCTTTTCTTTCCTTCTCACGAGAAAACCTGATTAGTCCATACGCACTGTATTGAAATCCCTGCACCGGCCTGGCCATAAAATCATCTTCGGCTGTATAGAGATAATCTGCCATCCATCCAAGCCCTGCACTAAAATAATAACTTCCAATCCGCGGAACCCTAAATACTGCCTCGCTGCGTGCCCCGCCGCCGCCAAAAAAATCTATATCAGGATCGCCAGGGAGATTGTCTGCACTTCCATAGGGAGTAAAAATATTTTTTACAACCTGAAATCCGCCGACAACCTGTCCATAAAGGGAAACATCATACCACTTTCTTGCTCTCTGATAAAACTGCATGCCAAAAGCAAAATCAGCCTGAAAAAATTTCTGGCGCCTAAATCCATTAAGTTCAAAACTACCAACTGAAATTGTATCGTCTTTTTCAGGCACTTTAGAATTCTGGTTTCGCAGGCGGAACTCTGCGAGATATCCGTCAGTCATAAGGCCGGCAGAAGTCATTTCATAGCGCTTCTCATTTCCCCAGCTATAACCTCTTTTTATAGCCAAAGCTCCTGTTTCTTTCCGCGCATATTCCTCTATTTCCTGTCTGGAGTTCTCCTGCTCCTGCATCTGCTCTCCCTTCTGCAGGCATGGCTGTTCCTGAGCATAACTAAAACAAGGAAAAGAAGCTGTTATTGCCAAAAGAATTTCACGTAATCCCATCGCCGATGAAAGCCACATTCCCTATATATAAGAATTTAGCGTATAGGTTGCTTATTTTAAACAAAAGACATAACACAAAACCCTTGAGTGCCAAAACTATTTAAACCTCTCAGTCGTAAAATATATTATGATAAACCCAAAACAGGCAAAGATAATAAAACTCTTTCTGTCAGACAAAAGAGGGTTTACTGCAGCCAGAATATCAAAAATACTAAACACAGATCTTCCCTGGGCATATGAAAACCTGAAGCAGCTGGAAAACCAGGGCATCTTAAAGTCTGAAAAAAAGGGAAATTTGTTAATATTTACACTCAACTGGAAAAATCCTGAAACAGAGAAAATATGCAGCCTCCTGATAATAGATAGTGAAGAAGCAAGTGAAATCGAAAAAAATATAGAAATATCAAGGCCAAGAGAAAAAAAATCTCCTGAAATAAGGTATTCTGCAGAGGCAGATCAGCAGATACAAAAATATGCAGGACAAAGCACATACGCTTCAAATTCATCTTATATAAAACAAAATGCACAGAATATATACAAAGCAGCAAATTCTGCAGGAGAAGAAGGTGTTAATAATCTTCTTTCAGCATATGCACAGCAGGGAGCATTTGAAAACACGCAGACATACAGCACAGCCCAGTCGTCAGCGCCGCCATTAGTACCGCCAAACACTCTTGGCTCAAAAATTTCAAGAAACATTTCAGGCTACAATTTTGCAACGCATTCAATAGAACATAGGGATAGGATAATAACAGGCTGCAGGTACTGCGACAGCATATAAATTTATTAATCCCGAACATTTAAAATTTTAATGATACATAACTGCAGAGCATCTAGCATTTCTCTTAAAGGAAAAAGAAAAAGAATTGAAGATTTTTACTACATTAATCCTGAATCCGGAATATTTATAGTAGCAGACGGGGTTGCAGACGCCCCTGACGGCGACCTGGCCAGCAGGTTTATAGTAAACCACCTTGCAGAATCTCTTGAAAAAAAACTCTCTGAAAAAAATAAAACTCCAGAAGAAACAAAAGAAATTTTAAGAAAAGAAACAATAAGAACCGGAAATAGATTTATGGATTATGTAAAAGAAAATCAAGACAAATTAGAATATCTTGGTCAACCAAAAACAACATTAACAGCAGTCGCATTAGCAGACAGCAGCATAGTTTACATACATGTAGGAGACTCTGCTTTATTTACTATATCTAGCAAAAATACAATCAGGAGAATAACTGATGTAGTGCCATTTTTTATAGGCAGTATTCTTGATATTGAAGATTTTATGGGTTTATTTCAAAAAGGTATTTACAAATTAGACAGAAATGATACAGGTTTTATTTTGTTTACTGATGGTTTCTACAACCATCTGATAGACAAAGCCAGAAGAGAAAAACGCCTCAACCGGAGTTATACCTCGCTAAGAAGACAAAGTGAAGACCCTGCATTTGAAAAAGAACTAAATTTATTGCTTAAAGGATATGAAAATCCTGCAAAAGTAATAGATTCCATAAGGGATGAATGCTTAGATGCAGGAGATAATGTTACAGTTATTTACGGGCTATTCTAAAGTTATACTACCTTTAACCCTAAACAAAGGAAAGATAAAGCTTCTTTAATTTTAAAAAGCAAAATTAAGCCATTTTGTAAAGAATTTTAAAAGTATGTTTAAAAACCATTCAGAATAATCTTTGGTATGAAAGAGATAACAAGAATAGAAATACCCCTGTATGAATTCTACAGGAGAAGATTTGGTAACATTTCAGGAAAGCACAGAAGTAATTATGGTTTTGACAGTCTTGACGAGGCATTTTTCAGGGAAGGCTGTGAAAGAGGATGCAGTGACCTCGCAGTTGATTATAAGAAGGTAAATGTTAGAAAGCCGTTTTTATGCCTGCTTGGAGTATCCCTTGGTTTTACTTTTGGTTTAAGCCTATCCGACATGCTTAAAACAGAAGTGCATAGGGAATCATTCCAGAATCAGCAGGAAACAGGATATATTGTTGAAGAAATAGCTCCTGTTGTAGAAAGTATATAACCACCAAAAAGTAACAAAAACAGAAAGATTTATAAAATCCCTAGTTAATAACATCCCATGAACTTGGCAGACAGAAAAATACCTGAAGATGATGGAATTAGAATTGTAGTTGATAGAAATATAAAAACAGAGGACATACTTGCAGGTACAAGAATAGAAGATATAATCCAAGCAGGTCTAGAACACCAGATTGCATTTGCAGAAACAAGAGCACTGACTTCTGACGAGTTGGATACAGTTGAAGATGTACTAAAAAGAAAAGCAAGAGAAGAAAGATCAAAAAAATCAATTCTCACTCAAGAAGATGGAATATGGTTTTCAAGAGGGAATGATCCAAGATATATCTCAACTCTAAAGTATCCAGACCAAAATACATTCAAAGGAATAGAGTTTGATGAAGCCAATGACACTGTGCTTGGCAGAATAGACATAACGCTCAGAAATATTGAATCTGCAAGAAAAAATATGAAAAAAAGAGCATCAGCAGCAGTGCATGAAGGCGCAAGGCTTGGAGCAATTGTAAGTTTGTATTCAGCAGAGCTTGCAGACGAATCACTAACTGTGTTTGGAAGATATTTAAGGGACACAATGTATGGAAAAACAAGGCTCGGCAGGGAATTAGCAGAAACAATGGCTGCTGCCATGGAATTTAGGGACAGCACGGCAATTCCATACCTCTACAGAAAAGATCCTGAAAAAGATATTTTTGTACCTGCAGAAGAATCAAAAAGACTTCTGGAAAATCTGTACGCATGGTCAAGGGATGCAGCACTTCCATGGATTAAAAACAGGGCAGGACCATCACTGGTAAACAGGCTGGCAAGAACATATCGCAAAATAAGAAGAGATATTTTAAAACCAGTGAAAAAAAGTATGGTTGATCCGCTTGCAGATAAAATAAGGGAATTGTCAGAAGAGAGTATAAGAAGATATTACACTTCAGATCCAGAAACAGGAAAGCTCATTTTAAAAAAAGAAGTTGAACTTGGATATGCCCACGCATTAAAAAAATCAGCGCCATATGTTTTTGGAGTCATTGGAACATGCGCCATTGGGTTTATTGCATACAGTTCAGGCACAGATTTTACAAGAGTAAGGTCAAGAGATCCAGCAGCAGCAGTTTTTAGGTACGAACCTTCAGCAGAAGAAAAAAGATTAGGAGCAAATCCGTATGACGTTGCCAGAAAATTTAATGAACAGTATGATGAATGCCTGCAGGGTAATTCTATATCAATACACGATTTAAGGTATGTAAATGGAAATAGCATATTTAGGAGAGGAGCAAAAATTCCAGAAGATTACAGAATGAAGGAAAAACAAAGAGGATTATATGTAAAAATAAAAGGTGGCCCGTGCGCTCCAAAAAGAAAAAGATAAATAAGAATCAAATACAAAAAATTATGATAAGATTCCCATAAAAGTATATTTCTTTTAATATATAAAACAAACTAAACAATTCAACCATTATTAATTCTCTTAATCATTTAATAATAAAAATATTTATTAATGGGAGATTTATCCAAAAATCAGGCAAATAATTTTTTCTTGGGCTTTTATTTTTTAAATTTTATAAGTTATAATAATCCTGCAGGACAACCCTGTCAAGATTCTCCATATCTTTGATAACATACAGCATTCCGCTGCCTATTTCAGCAATTTTTTTGGCCAGCTCCAGGCCGTCCTCATCCAGCCCTATGCCTATAAGAGAAATGGTAATACCAAGAGCTGCAGCTCTCTCCACAAAATCAAGAGTATTTCTATTTGGATCATCCCCCACATTTGGTGCAGCATCAGTTATAAGAACCATATGTTTTGTAACATTCTCCTTTGGAAAAATCTCAATAGCCCTTTCAATGGTAAGCGCAATATTTGTCTGCTTTTTTGCTTTTATTTTTACTATTGCCCTGACAAACTCGCTGAAATCATTTGTAGGATGCACAAAATCCTCTACTCTATCTCCAAAAACAACCAGCCCGACTCTGTCTCGCTCTTCAATAGCCTTGTAAGCAAGTGCAACGCCTGCCTTTTTGCAAAGCTCAATCTTTTTTCCCCTCATGCTGCCTGACGCATCCAGGCAGTACACAATATATATCTTGCCTCTGTCATCTCTCTCAAAAACCCGCAGATCATCAAAACTAAGTTCGCTATGTCCTCTCCTTAAGGCCTTTCTTACAGATGATTTTAATGCTATGTCTCTGTACCTGTCATGCCTTCTGTAATTTCTTGTATTTTCTTTCTCTCCGTAAATCATTGTTTTCATGCTTTTCTTCTCTCCAAGGCCTTTTGTTCTTAAATCATCAAGTTCATTCATATACAAAACAGCAGAAGCAAGGTTAAATCCTCTTTCGCTTATGATCCCTGTCTGATCAATAAAATTTTCATTCTTTAGATTTATCTCAGTCTGTTTTAATTTTTTCTTTAATTCCCTCTGAAACTCAGGAAAATTCATATTTTTTTTAAGTGTTCCTGAATCAAATCCTGTAGCTGCTCTGAGAAGACTCTCTCCATACATTCTCTCTGCATTGCTAAAATCTTTTACAAGATTCTCAAACATCATGTCAGGATTAAATGCATAAATTCCCTGATTTAGGTTTGCATCAAGAAGCATTCCCTGCTGAATTCTCTCCCTATTACCCTCAATTAAGGAATGGCTCAGACCCTCGTCAAGATCCATAACTCCAGAATCCTCTTTTCCTTTTTTTGCCTCTTTTAGCGACAAGCTAGGGCAGATCACCTTTGTTATTCTCGCCTGATTTTTCCATAAATTTTCTAAATTCCTTTGCAATAAAATCCTTTGTTCCTGTAAGATATTTTACGCTTGGCTTAAGTCTTATCCTGTGCGCAATTACAGAATCAAAAGCTTCAAGAACATCTTCCATAATGACTTTTTTTCTTCCTGAAAGAAAAGCATTGCTCTGCGCTCTTTCATACAGACCGATTGATGCCCTGACACTTGGAACGCGTTCAAGATTTTCATTTCCTCTTAAATCTCTTACAAAATCAAGAGTTAAGTTCAATATGTCTTCAGGAAATGCAACTCCGTTTAATCTCTCTGACTTTGTTTCAACAATCTCCTTTTCTATATCATGAGTTTCAGGGTATTTTATAAAAATAAAATCAAACCTGTCAAGAAGCACTTCGCTTAATTTTTCTGTGGCAGCAAAATCTTCAGGATTCATTGTTGAAATAAATATAAAACTGGCAGGAATCTCCACATCATAGCTGCCGATAGTTGCCCTTCCTTCCTCAAGAACCTGTAATAATGAGTTTTGTATTTTTTCAGGAGCCCTGTTCAGTTCATCAAAAAACAAAACTCCGTTGTTGGCTTTGAATATTTTTCCAGGAGTAAAGCTTTCAATCGCCAGCGGACCGAATTTCATGGCCTTTATGGGATCTATATCTCCGAGAAGATCCTCAACAGTAAGATCCGGACTTCCCTGCACCCTCACAAATCTATCCTCTCCGGATAATTTTTTCGTCTTTGCGCCTGATGTTCTGCATTTAAAGCAGAAAGGAGCTTCAGGATTGCAGTGAAAATTACAGTCATTTACTTTAACATCCGGAAGAAGTCTTGCAATATTTTTAGCCAAAGTAGTTTTTCCAATTCCTGGAGGACCAACCAGCACAACATGCCTGTTCATTATTAAAGCAGAAAGAATCTGTTTCTTGGCAGCATCCTGTCCGTAAATATCAGTAAATGGATCACTCTCAGCATATTTTACAAAAGTTTTTCCAAGCATCAGCTTTTTATAAGAAAACAATTTATAAATCTATTGTAAATTTTTGTTTTCAAGAAGATTTATATATTCTTTTGTACTTTACTGGTGCTTTTAAAAATATCACGTATTATACCTATGCATACCTCTGTCATGAAATTTGCTGCCATATCCAGAATTCCTGTTTCCAGAGCCAAACCTTCTGCCCTGCCTGTCATGATCAGAATGCCTTTTCCCAGACTCAAAATAAACTCTTGCAAAATGTTCTATTGGTAATTTTATAACCTTTACAGGATATCTTTTTAATACTGCAGAAAATGAATCATGGTCTCTTTGGGAAAGTAAAGTTATTGCCTTGCCATGGCCTCCTGCACGGGCAGTTCTGCCAATTTGGTGTATATAATCCTCTGGATTCCTTGAAATATCATAGTTAAATATATGTGTAATTCCCTTAATATCCAGTCCTCTTGCTGCAACAGCTGTGGCCACAAGAACGTGCGGCATCCCCCTGTGAAATCCCTCTAAAACTTTCAAACGGCTGTGTTGGGACATTTTTCCATGCATAACCCTTGCATCAATATTCTGTTTAAATAAATTCCTTGCAACTGCCTCTGCATTTCTTATTGTTGAACAGAAAACTATCGCCAATTTTGGCTGTTCTTTTTTTATAAGATGAACTAACAAAGAAAATTTTTCTTTCATGTCAATATTGTAATAAAACTGCGGTAAATTTTCAGAATCAACATGTGCCTCTGATTTTATGATAACTGGATGTTTCATGTATCTGTCTCTTATTTTTGCTATGTCATGGTCTATTGTTGCTCCAAACAGCAGAGTTTGTCTTGTTTTTGGTGTTGCATGCAGTATTTTCTCTATGTCCTGAATAAAACCCATGCTTGCCATTTTGTCTGCCTCATCTAAAACAACAATTTTTATTTTTGAAAGATTCATGGAATTTCTGTTTATATGATCAAGCAGCCTTCCAGGAGTGCCAACAACAATATCAGCTTTTCTTAGATGCTCTGCCTGCGGTATCAAAGAAACTCCCCCATAAACCACAGCAACATCATGTTTCATATACTTTCCAAACTTTCTGATTTCTTTCGCTACCTGCACAGCAAGCTCTCTCACAGGAACAACAACTAAGGCCTGTAACCCTTTTTCATGTTCAATCTTTTCCAATATTTCAACACTAAACGCCAAAGTCTTGCCAGAACCTGTTTTGGATATTCCTATAATGTCTGATCCGGATTTTATGCATGGAATCGTTTTGCTTTGTATGTCTGTAGGCTCAACTATTTCTAATTCATTTAAAGCCGTAACTATTTCTGTCTTTATTTTTAACTCTTCAAATTTCATTTCATTTTTCTCCTGTAATTTAAGCATACCGTTCAAAATTTAGAACGTAAGAAACAGACATTAGAATCAGTTATTTACCAAATACTAAAACTATTTCTTTGCCTTTTTGCATTATTGGTAAATACAGAAGGTTTATAAGATTAATTGTTGGGTTTATGCTGCTGTTAAATGGATTTTATTGGCTTCTAATAGATATGGCGCCGCGACTCGGATTTTCCAAAAAACAAAGTTTCTGATAAAACTAAAAATTTTGTTTTTATTTGAACCGAGATACCCTTTCGGGTCCAGCTGTAAGGCAGCTATGTTTTCCTATCAACATTCCTAATCATAGCAATTTCCAGGTTCACCATAATTAATAATTATACTGGTGCCATACCAGATTAGGCGATCGCGGCGTATATAACAAAAAGATTGCAGTTTATTTATAAATTTTGGGTTTTGGTTTTAAACTATTCTATATATCGAAAATTCGCTAGCCATACCTTTTCTCCTTTTAGAAAAAAAAGTTTTTTACAACACTATGTATTATAACATTCCAAGAATTTTATCCTTCAAGCAAATTTATCTCTATATTAACACCCTGTGGCAGAGGCACCCTCATAACAAGCCTCAATGCCCTTTCATCAACTCCAAGATCAATAAGTCTCTTATGAACCCGCATCTCAAATCTATCAAAACTGGCCTTTCCTCTCCCGCATGGACACTTCCTTGTGGTTATTTTCATTCTTTTAGTAGGAAATGATATCGGACCGCGCACCTCAGTTTTGGTTTTCTTTGCTATGTCAACTATAGAATTAGTTACGTCATTCAGTTTGTCTATCTCAGCGCTTGCCAGCTTAATTCTTGCTCTTTGCATGAAAATATGAAAATTACCTCCTTTTTTAAACCTTTCCCAAACTTTTTATTCTGCCGACAAAATGAGTTATAAAAAAGCCATATCTCCCATAAACAATTCCCCTATTATCCATAATATATCCAGCTTCTCTTACCTGATCACTTGACAAAACTGCCGCATCTCTTTCAAAAGCACCTTTTACCTTGTCGCCATCAATACTCATAAGATCATAAACAGAAATTGTAATTCTGCCAAAGCTTCTTGAAGAACACCAGGGTTCACCTTTTTCCTGACATATTCCGCTTCCAGATTTGTAATTGTAAATTAGTGCATTTCTGACACTGTTATCAGCACAACCATGATAAAAGTTTTCTGCTATAATATCTGAAAGAATTTCCACAGCAACATCATCAAGTAACCTTGCATCAAGACCGGGTATTCTTCCAAGGCCGGGTTCAGCATGAAATAAATTTAACTGATGTTTGTATCTGGTTGCAGATTCAGTGGTTTCACAATAATCACCTGGCTGTCCTGAATCATCAGCATTTCCTGTAAACAAATTTAGCTGTTCCATAAAAATTAGAAAACAAAAAAATTAAAAAAGGTTTGCTTTTAAAAATCATTTGTATTCTGCTGATTTTCAGATTCCAAATAAAAAACCTCAGATATTTTTTCTTCTTAATAAGTTTGCATTGCCAACCACTGTTATAGATGATGATGCCATTGCTATCTCTGCAATTATGGGATGCAATAAACCAATAACAGCTAATGGTACAGCTACTGCATTATAAAAGTATGCCCAAAATAAATTTTGTTTTATTTTTTTAAAAGTTTCTTTTGAGAGTTTTATTGCTGATACTACCCCTGTTAAGTTTCCTCCTGCTAAAACAATATCTCCTGATTCAATGGCAATATCTGTGCCTGTGCCCATTGCTATTCCTACATTTGCTTGTTTTATTGCAGGAGCATCATTGATGCCGTCCCCTACAAAAGCAACCATTCCCTCTTTTTGCAGTTGTTTAACTTTTTCTTCTTTTTCTTCCGGAAGCACATTGGCTATAACCTGGTTTATTCCAACTTGTTTTGCTATAGCACTTGCTGTTCTTTCATTGTCTCCAGTTATTATCACAGTTTTCAATCCCATCTTTTCTAATTCAGCAATAGCTGTTCTAGAATGATCTTTTACAGTATCTGCAACTGCAATAATGCCAACAACTTCTTTATTGTAAACTAAAATCATCGCTGTTTTCCCCTGGTTTTCTAGCTCCTGTATTTTACTCTCCCATTTAGAAATATCAGCTTTATTTTCTTCCATCAATCTGCGGTTGCCTATCAAAACAGATTTTCCATTAAGATAAGCTTTCGCCCCCCTTCCCCTTAAGATTTTAAAGTTTTTTAGATTAGCTAATTTCAAGTTTTCATTTTCAGCTTTTTTCACAATGGCTTTAGCCAATGGATGCTCAGAAGATCTTTCAATAGAAGCTGCTAACCTTAATAATTTTTTTTTATCAGAAGCCACTAAATCTGTCACCTCAGGCTTTCCTTTGGTAATTGTCCCGGTTTTATCAAAAACTACAAATTTAATATCTTTCATGGTCTGTATTGCTTCCCCTCTTTTGATTAAAATTCCCCTTTCTGCACCCATTCCAGAACCTACCATTAATGCTGTTGGTGTCGCTAAACCTAAGGCACAGGGGCAGGCAATTACTAAAACAGCAATACCTGCAAACAAAGCCAAAGTTGCTGAACTGCTGGTTAAATTAATCCATGGAATAAAAGAAAAAAATCCAGTTATATTTTTCATAAATTCAGGAAACATCAGCCATGTGAAAAAAGACAATATGGCAATCACTATCACAATAGGAACAAAATAACTGGTAACTTTATCAGCAAATGCCTGAATTGGTACTTTTGTTCCCTGCGCTTCTTCTACAAGCTTTATAATTTGGTTTAAGAATGTGTCTTTTCCAATCTTTGTTGCCTTTACATATAATATCCCGTCCTGATTAATAGTTGCACCTATAACTTTATCATCCTTCTTTTTATCAACAGGCAGGCTTTCTCCAGAAACCATTGATTCATCAACAGCAGATTCACCCCTCACAACAATACCGTCAGTAGGTATTTTTTCTCCGGGTTTTACAACCATCACATCACCAATCCTGACCTCATCTATTCTGGCTTCTTTTTCTTTTCCATTGACTAAAATAATGGCAGTTTTTGCCTCAAGGCTTAATAATTTTTTAATGGCTTGTGAAGCTCTTCCTCTTGCTTTTGTTTCAATGTATCTCCCTGTTAAGAAAAAAGCCATGATCATACCACCAATTCCAGAATAATCCTCTATAGGCAGGAAAAATCTTAAAATTCCTGTTAAAAAAGCTATAACTGTGCCTAAGGCAATTAGAACATCCATATTAAAAGAAAAATATTTTATTGATTTAATTGCTGATCTTAAAGTTGGAAAGCCAATTATAAATAATATTGGAAATGCAAGTATTAACGGGGTAATTTTAATAATTAGATTATCAAGGCCTAAAACCCTTTCAAATAACAAGCTAATTACTGCTATGGGGATTGCTAAACCCCATGCCAGCCACATTCTCTTTTTAGCAGCATTCATCTCCTTAATTTCAGCTTCTTCTTCTGTTTCTTCTTCTTTTAATACATCATAACCTGCATCATTAATGGCTTTAATAATAAAGTCTTTGGAAATTGCATGCTTGATTGTTGCCTTATGCGTATTAGTATTTAATTCAATTTTTTTAATTCCGTCTAATTTTTTTATTGCATTTTCAATAGTCATGGCACAATGGGGATTGTCTAAGCCTTTAACATAAAAAGTAGTAATTTTTTCAGTTCCATCTTTATTATTTAAATCAGTTTCTTTTGTTGCTGCATAATCTCCGGCTTTAGAGACTGATTTTTTAATTTCTTCATAATTTAATTTTTCTCCTTCAACATAAAGTTTTTTCATGGCAAAATTAACAGAAGCATTTTTTACTCCGGAAACTTTTTTAACAGAATTTTCTATATGTCTAGCACATGAAACACAATGCATCCCGGTAATTTTATAAATTTCTTTCATCACTCAACTCCAAAATGTTTCATTTTTGCGCATTTGCATCTGCCATCAAAATGTTTAAAAGCATCCTTTAATATGCACCAGCAAAATCCGTCTGACAATTTATAGTATTTCTCCCTTCCTTTTTTATTATAACTAATTATTTTTATATTGTTTAATGCCTTAAGCTGATGTGAAATTGCAGACAGGGTAATATGTTTTCCAACATCATTGTATATCTCATTAACAGTTTTGTCTTTTTCTGTAAGACTCAGAAGTATGCCCAATCTTGTCCTGTCTGATATGCTGGCAAAAAATTGCAGCGCCTCATTCATGACTTCCTTTTTGATCATATAGTTGAATAGTTGTTCAACTATTTAAATCTTGTTGTTTGTAAATGCTGATCTTACTGGTTGAGTTTTCATTAAAAAAATTAAAAATATTTAGTAATAAATATTATTGTGTTAAGGAACTGCATTGTTAAGTAAGCGGGAGTTATTTGACTCAAAAAAATTAATGTTTCTTTACTTTTCGTTTTCTTGGTTTATTCCAATAGGGGCTTTTACATTTTGGACAAACAGATGGCTCTTCATCACTTCCACGAGGAACCCATTTATGTCCACACCTTTCACATTGGAATCCTTCAACTTCTATTTTCACTCTTGCCATTAATAAATATATGATTAACTAGTATATAAATATTTAGTATATTCTCTACTATAGAAAAGTTTAAATAGTTAATATACTTAACTAATATATTATTAACTAATAATATAGAGAGACTCCGAAGAGTCCCTCAGATTCCACCCACTAAGATGAAATCCAAAGAAGTAATAGAACAGAAGAATAAAAATGTAACTTGTTCTAAATGCAATTCTAACAAAATTAAGAAAGACGGAAAAAGAAAAACAGAGAATAGGGGAAAAATACAAAGATATAGATGTAAAAATTGTAATTTTAGATTTGTAATAGATGATGGATTTTATAGAATGAGAAATCATCCAAATAAAATAACTGCTGGAATTGACTTATATTACAAAGGTGTTTCATTAAGAAAAGTGCAAGAGCATTTCCAAGCATTTTATCCAAAAAATAGCACCTATGTTTCTGTCTATAATTGGATTATGAAATATGCTACTATGGTAAGTAGATTAACAGATAACATTCCTATTCAATGCGGTAAAGAAAAGATGTCTGATGAAATGGAATATCATAGAAGATTATATCATCAAAAAGGTATGAAGGGGGTAGAACAAAATTGGTTTGTAGATACTTTTGATTTGCAAACAAGATTTATGATAATTGGCGAATATATGAAAAGTAGAACCAACGAAAACCTTATCAAAATAATGAAGAAAACTAAATTCAAAACAGGGGAGCAAATTAGGATTGTAACAACAGATGGTTTACAAGGATACCCAACTGTTCTAAGAAAAACTTTTAGTTTACAATCTCCTTATCATGCTTCAAGCAGAACAAAGAGCAAAATAATTCATAATGTTGTTATTGCTTCTGAAAGAGGTTTTAATCATCCTATTGAAAGATTGCATAATACAATCAGAGAAAGAACAAAAGTTATGAGGGGTTTTCATGGTTGCATAGAATCTACTTATGCGATTATGAAAGGTTTAGAGATAAATTATAATTTCAATAGAAAGCATATGGCTTTATGTAACAAAACACCTTCAGAAGTTGCTATACCTCAATTAGAGTTAGGAATGAATAAATGGTTAGATTTGATTAAGTTGAGCAAGGTTTAAGATTGTATCTTAATAGTAGTTATAATAGTAAAGCTTAAAAGTGTATAAAACAGCATAATTATATGGTAAAAGGATTTATTGCTACAAACAGAAAGAAAAAAATTGCATTAATGCCAACAGAAGATTCTTTTAGCATCGACTCTGCAGAGGGGATTTTTGCTGTTGCTGATGGAGTTACAAGAGACCCTTATAAATTTTTACCAGATATGAAAACGCTGAGAGGAAAAATGAAATTCTCTTTGGGTTATCCAAGACCAAGCCCTGCAAAAATTGCATCGGATATTTTTACGCAAACTTTCCCTTTAGTTTTAAGCGATTATGATTTGGCGAATAGAAATGAAAGTGCAATAAGAGTTGCTTTTGAGGAAGCAAATAAAAGAATTGGAAAATGGAATTCTCAAAATATGCAAAATCCAGATTATGTTTTAAGAGATTTTGCAGGATGTGTCGCCTCTGGAACTCAATTAAATCAAAGCGTAGTTTATCTTGGATTTTTAACAGATTGTGGTGTCGCTATTTTTGATGAAAATGGAAATTTGAGGTTTAGAACAGAAAATCAAGGCCCTGACAAATATGGTAAATATATCTGGCAAGATGAACGATTAAAAAAGATAGACTGGAAAAATCCAGAAGCTAGAATGATTGTAAGACGAGATTATAGAAATAATCCCTCCTCAGAAGAGCACTCATTTGGAGTTTTAACAGGCGAAGAAACAGCGATGCACTATGTCAGAACAGCAACCGCAGAAATAAAACCAAATGAGCACTTAATTGTTTATACAGATGGATTAGAACCAATTATTTTTTCATCGGAATTTGCTGATAAGTTAAGACAAAGAAACTTTAAAGGATTAGAGAATTTATGTAAACAAAGGGTTAGAACAGAAGGAACACTAATTTATCATTCAGAACCATTAGCAAGTTATAGTTCTTCGAGTGCTTATGAAAGAGAATGGCAAATGGAACAAGTAGCAAGAGACAATCAATGGTAAATCGAGAGATTGGCAAAATGGTTAAGAAAAAGATTATAGGAATGATTTTTATAGTTGTTTAATTTCTTTAATATAATGTTATGGCTAAAAAAGATAAGGGCAGACAATTACCTAAAAAGTTTTGTAGATTTTTGTAAAGAAAAGTATGAAAATAATTTGGTAGCCATAACTATTTATGGTTCATATTCTTGGGGATACTTTAATAGGAATAAAAGCGACTATGATATTTTTGTTATCTTCAAAGATAAGACTCCCAAAGATAAAAAATTAGCTCAAAAAGAATTTCTTAAAAGATTTCCTAAAATTTCCTTACAATATTTTTGCACAGCAGATGAATTGTTAAGAAAAGTTAAAGAAGGACACTGGTCAATTTATATAACTCTGCTAAAAAGTGCAAGGATATTATATTACACTAAAGAATACAAAAGATTTCTTAAGAAACTGAAGAAAGTTGATTTTATTGAACAGCTTATGGACACTGTCGCGATGGAATATAAAACCAATTTTGAAATTGAAACATTAAAGAAAAGGAGGGCATACAAAGCGGCAAAGTGGGCTTTGCCTTCAATAAGAAAGAGATTACAACTTTTAACTTATATTAGAAGGAGAAAAGTAATTTGGAATATAAAGAAAGTTGTAAAATTGAATAAGGACATTTTAACAAAAGAAGAAAAAAATTTTATAATTGATTTAGATAAAAGAGTAAAGAAAAGAAAAAATTCATTTACAAAACAGGATAAAGGTAAAGCAGTAGAAATTTTAAAGAAATTAAATCATCAAATTCTCTTTAAAGAATTGGTCTCCTTAAAAGCCTAGAAAGTATTAATAAAAGATAAAAAGTGTAAGTTATCTTTTTTAGCTCCCTTTAACTTAACAATGCATTAAGGAACATATTCCAAACAATATTAATAAAATTTAGCTAAATAAAAAAACAAAAGACTTATATATTAATTCTTACTTATCTTACCAGTAAGGAAGTGATAAATATGAATTTAATAGAAATGAAAAGTGTAACAATAACTAAGAAAGGACAAATTGCAATACCAAAAGACATTAGAGAAATAGAAGGATTTACAGAAGGAAGCAAAGTAGCCATTCTGGCTTATGAAGATAGAATAGAATTAAGACCATTAAAGCAGGTAAATGAAAGGATGTTTACAGCATTGGCAAGTGAAAAAGTTTTAGCTAAGGATTGGCTAAACAAAGAGGATGAAGAAGCATGGAAAGATTTGTGAAAGGCGATGTAGTTGTTCTTCCTTTCCCTTTTTCTGATCTTAGCGCAACAAAAAGAAGACCTGCATTAATAATTGCGAATTTAGCTGGTGATGATTGTATCTTATGTCAAATAACTAGTGAGGCAAGGAAAGATGAATATGCAATTGTTTTAGAAAACAAAGATTTTAAAGTGGGTAATTTAAATAAAACAAGTACAATAAGGCCAAATAGGTTATTTACAGCAGACAGATCAATAATTTCTTATAAAGTTGGATCACTAAAAGAAATTAAGATAAAAGAAGTGGAAGAAAAAATAATAAAAATACTAAGAAGTTAGTAATCGATACGCATACCCTATTTCTTCACGTAGTCAATGCACATTCCGGCAGCAACAGTATTTCCTGCATCTCTTACTGCAAACCTGCTCATGTGTGGTATCTCTTTCTGTTTTTCAATTACCAAAGGTTTTGTAGGTTTAATTACCACAACAGCAGCATCGCCGTTCTTAAGCATGTCAGGATTTTCCTGCACAACCTGGCCTGTTGTAGGATCAAGTTTCTTTAATAATTTAACAAACTGGCATGCAACCTGCGCTGTATGTATGTGAAACACAGGCGTATATCCAACAGTCAAAACAGTAGGATGATTCAAAACAATTATCTGTGCAGTAAATTCGCTCACAACAGTGGGAACATTATTCTCATGCCCAAAAACATCTCCTCTTGCAATATCTTTCTTGTTTATTCCTCTAACTGAAAATCCGACATTGTCTCCAGGCTCTGCTATCTGTATCTGCTCATGGTGCATCTCTATTGTTTTTACCTCACCTTTTACACCAGTTCCCTCTCTTCCAGGCACTGCAATAACCTTGTCTCCCACTTTCATTACGCCTGTCTCAACTCTGCCGACAGGAACAACACCTATGCCTGTTATATTATAAACATCCTGTATAGGCAGCCTTAATGGCAGATTCACTGGCTTTTCAGGAGGATTAAATTTGTCAATTTGTTCAATTACAACAGGACCTGTGTACCACGACATTTTATCGCTCTTCTTGACAACATTCTCTCCTAAGAAAGATGCAGCAGGTATAAACTGTACAGCATCTGGTTTGTATCCAACGCTCTTTAATAAGGCCTCCAAATCCTGTTTAACTTTTTCAAATCTTGCCTTGTCAAAATTTACAACATCCATCTTGTTTACAACTACAGCTACCTGAGAAACTCCAAAAGTCTTAAGCAGAAACAAGTGCTCCTTTGTCTGAGCCATCACGCCGTCAGGCGCAGCAACAACAAGAAAAGCAACATCTGCCTGTGATGCGCCTGTAATCATATTCTTAATAAAATCTCTGTGTCCTGGAGCATCTATTATTGTACATTCATATTTTTTAGTATCAAATCTCTTGTGACTCAGATCAATTGTAACTCCCCTCTCTCTTTCCTCTTTAAGATTATCCATTACAAATGCAAACTCAAAGCCAACCTTTCCAACCTGCTGGGCAAGATCCTTAAGTTTCCTCATATCCTGCTCAGAAACAGCACCTGAATCAAACAAAAGTCTTCCTACTGTAGTGCTCTTTCCATGGTCTACATGACCTACAAATACAACATTTAAGTGTGGTTTTGCTTTAGCCATAATGCTATCCTTTATTATTAATAAAAGGGATTAGCCATGTCTTTATAAATATTTCGTCCAGTTTTACGTTTTTTTGTATAAAATTAATAATTAAAATCTAAGATTTTTCAAAATTTTAATGACACGCCCAGCCGATTGCCATGCACTTGGTATGGATTCTTTTTCTGCATGAATTTTCATACAGATTTTCTTACATTTTATAAGCCCATCTGCGTTTTTTAGAAGTAGCAAGAAGTAAATTTAATAATGAAACTTTCTTTCGTAGTCTTTATGATTGAACCATTCTAATATTGCAGAAATCAATTCAACTTCATTTTCTGGTGTAATTGTATATAATAATCTCCAACCATTTGGGAGATCATATTTCCATAGGTTATTAATTCCATATTTTTGTATATACTCTTTTGGAAAAAGTCTTTTTGGAACTTGAATTCCAGAAAAAGCATTTTCTTGTAAGTCTTTTATTGCCCTTGTAATTCCTTTTTTTATTGCATCACCTTCTTTAAGGGAATTAAAATCTTCCTCAAGTTCATCAGAAATAAAAACAACCCTTGATGGTTTAATCATAATTTTATCTCCTTTCTCATAGATAATTTTTTAGCCAAAGCAGGATTCCATATATATGCAATATTACCTTTATTATCAAAAGCAATCTTATTAATACTTTCCAGGTAATCGAGAATAAATAAAAATGTCTGCCACATAACCTTTTTTGGTAAGGATTTCCATAAAGCAGTCCTATTAAATTCACCACTATTTTCTTCTATAGTTCTTTCAACCATTAATACAGTGTCCAATGTAGGAGATCTTACAAAGGGGTTGTCTTGTTTTTTATGTTGTATGGTTTTTTGCATAAATATTAGTATATCAATTGATATATAAATGTTACTATATTTTTAATTTGCATATTTTCCCGTAATTAAGCTGCCATTTATTTTTAGGTTTTTAGTTGTTCTTCTATTTCGGTTTTAGATTTAAACAGGCTCAGGAGTATAAACGCCCCAGCCGGGAATTGAACCCGGGTCTCAGCCTTTCTGTAAATCTTTTGATGAAACTTTTTCTAAAAAAGTTTATCGACAGGGCTGTGTACTAGCCACTATACGACTGGGGCAAATACAAATTTTTAGATAAGTAATCTATTTTTAAAACTTTTTAATTTATATCCCTGTGTGTCTCATACATAAAAGCTGCATCTTTATCATATTTTTTAAGAATGTTTATTACTTCTTTGAATATCTTATAAGAACTAACCTCGCTCTTTTTTTTCATCCACTTCTTGATTTCGCCTGTGACTTTATCAGCACATTTTTCAGCCGCTTCCTTTTTCATATGAACATTAAGGCAGGCCGCAAAAGTAGACGCATAAACTTTTCTCTCATCAAAGTGCTCCTCATGTCCTTTTCTTTTTACAATATGTTTCATTTTTCACCTCATCCAAAATTTATTATTCCATTGGCAATCAATATCAAAAGCCAGCCCATTCCAATCAGCAGCAATCCAGCCAACAGCCTCATGTAAGGCCTGTTCTCCTGCTTCCATCTCTTGACATCATGAAGCCTTTTTCCAAATGCAACCATAAACAGAATAATTATCAAAGGAGCAACAAAAATTACATTATAAAAGACTAAAAGCAAAAAAGCAGTAAAGTCAAAGTATTGGCTTAGCAATGTTATTATTGCAAGATAAGGCGCGCCTGTACACGGAAGCTCAACAGCAGCCACAAAAGCCCCAAGAAAAACAACACCAAAATAAGTAACATTTGAAGTATAATCATGAAGTTTTTTTGCAAATGTAGAAGGAATCATGAGTGAAAACCATCTTCCATACCAAAAATAATCCTTGATCTCAATCAAGCCTGCAAAGACAATCAAAAACCCAACAGTTATTGAAATATATTCAGTAACAGCCAGAGGCAGGGTAGTAAAAAAATAAGTCAGCCCGAGGCCTGCGATTAAATAAACAGAAAAAACAGAAAAAACATAAAGCCCGCCAAGAATAAGCATTTTCTTTACAGAATTATGTGCAGTTAACAAAACTGAAAGCATAAGGATCAAAACTCCGATGGCGCATGGATTTATAGAATCAATAGCAGCAGCTAAAAAAACAGTTCCTATTGTTGGTAATAATGCTTCAACTGCCATGCTCCACCTCTGTTAAATATCCCTGATTCAAGGCCACCTCAAAAGTCTTGCATATTTTATCAGTTTTATTTTTATTAGCATCAAATTCCACAATTATGCAGTCTCCAGGCGGCACGTTGGAATATGGGTTTAAAACATAATTCTCAAAATATTCAATCTTTACCTGCTCATATCCCCATTCTTTAGCATCAGAAGGATTTAAAACTTTATAAACAAAAACCTGCAGTTCTCCAGTCTTGCCATTGCACAAATCTCCATTCTTAACACTAAGAATTCCATCATTTACAGGCAGTTCCAATAAATCATCATCAAGAGTCCCTCCAACAAAATAAAAAAACCTGCGAAGGTTTACATGATTTTTATTGACAACAACACCCTCCACATGTATCCTGTCATCTCCATGTTCATGAAACACAGGACTTCCAATCCTGTTTGAAAAACCTTCAGGATCAGCCAAATCAACCCTCTCACCGCACACCCAGATCTCAAAATCAGCATGCCAGTGTACAGGCCCCCTCGTCTGTGATATATAATTAAGATAAATTGTTGTCCCGGTAATATAAAACGTAATCAAAACAACAGGTATTAAAATCAGTAAAAATAAAACCCACTTTGTTTTTTCACTCTTCCTTCTATAGAATATAGAAATCAATGTTATTAGTATCACAATAGCAGAACCAAGCAGTACATAATAAATAGAAGTTGACGCAAAATAATCAACTAGTCCGTCGCTGCTGACATTAGTAATTTCTGCCTCCTCCCCATGAGCATAAACACTGAAAACAAGCAGCAAAAACACAAAAACCAAAAACCTCTTTTTCATGAGAAATTATAGAAAAACATATTAATTAATCTTCCGAAATGTTTATTTACTATAAACAATTAAAATTTATATAAAATGGCAAAAAAGAAAAAAGCAGCAAAAAAAAGTGCAAAGAAAAAGAATGTGTGTGAATTTTGTTAGCCTAAGAAATATCTGCGCAGCTCAGCATTTGATACAGGTTTATGCAGGCAGACAACAGGATAATCTAAAAGCCCGCTCCTTATATAATCATCCATTTCTCCACTCCATAATACAATTTTTTCTACATTTAAACCTGCAGACTCCCCAAATAGATAAACTGCCCTTACAAGCCTTGTCCCTTCACCAACGTCAGTCATATCATTATCAGTTAATATATAATCAGGTCTAAAACCCTCAGCCATAATATTCAGGGCATCTAAGCCGCTACCAGCTGTCCTTACATCACAGTCACTAGAAAATTCTCTTCTCATTGCCCTAACTAAAGACGGTTCATCATCAAATATAAGCATTCTTTTTCTTTCCATAACAATCAACAAAAACAAAATAAATAAAAACCTATCTAAAAAAAGTCCACCCGGAGGGATTTGAACCCCCAACCATTTCCGGTTTTTTAAAACTCTCGGGATCAGCTGTCTGTTTTTCATCTCCAGTATAAACCTAAGATCAAACAGTGAATTTATCTACAGCCGAGTACTCTGCCATTGAGCTACGGGTGGATACTATGTGCAACAATTAGGAATTTTTAAATATAGTGGTTGCAAAAAATTCAGTCCTTAAATCCCAAATATCTCATAAACCAGTCAAATAAACCGCTGCTTGAGGCAACTTTTTCAATCCTCTCACTGTATTTTAAGTTAAGAATCTCAGCAGCAAGCTTTTTGTATTGTACAGCCGCAGCGCTCCTTGGATAATTATGCACAACAGCCTCCCTGTTCGCAATCGCAAACTTGACAGCACGATCCTCAGGCACAACCCCTACAACAGGAATCTCAAGCATTTCCTCAATTGCCTTCATTGACATGTCAGCATTCTTGACATTTGTCTTTGTTACAACAACACCAAAGATATCCTTTTTAAATTCTTTGCAGAGCTTTATGGTCTTTAACGCATCAGTAACGCTCGCAAGTTCTGGATTAGTTACAATCAAAACTTCATTTGCAGCCTTAATAACAGCCATTGATTCCTTTGTAATTCCTGGCGAACCGTCAAGGATTATAAAATCACTGTGTCCGTCAAGATCCATTACAGCATTGGCAAGCTTGTGCGGTTCAACCTTTTTTGCATCCTTCACTGATATGCTCGCCGGCACAAGTTTCAGTCCGCTCTTGTGCTGAAAGACAGCCTGCCTTATCTCCTTCCTGCCCCTTAAAACATCATGAAGGGTAACAGGCGCAACAGGAAGCCCAAGATAAATCCCGACATTCGGAGTCGTAAGATTTGCATCAACAAGAACAACGCTCTTTCCAAAATGATTTAGTGCAGCAGCAAGATTTATTGCGCTTGTAGTTTTTCCCACACCGCCCTTTGCAGAAATACATCCGATAATTTTTGATACGCCCATGATTCTAAAACAAATAAGTGAATTAATAAACCTTACTGATTGTTAATTTGCTTCATAAAAGCAACAAATTCCTTTGTAGTTTCAAGATATTTATATAAATCATCAACCTTTATATCTGTTATTTTCTTGAGCTTTACTCTTAAAGTGACATTCTTTCTGAACTCTTCATGTGCTGTATATTCAGCCTTATAAATTTCCTTAAGAAGCCTGTAAAGCGCAATAAATTTTTTGGCAGAACTCCCTAAAATACTGGCCGCCATGACAGTCCTCTCTTTTATGCTTGAAGGAACCTCAGAAATCTTCTTTTCCATTCTTTTATGTTCAAGAAAATTAAGCATGGAAAATTCATACGCCGCAATCATCCTGCCTATTGCATTTTTCATCACATCGCAGGTTCTTGTATACTTAAGCGAAACATATACAAGATGGTCTGCTCTCTTCAATTGTTCTTCTGCTGTTTCAACATGATCTTCATACATTATCTGCAAACTCCATAACAAAGTGTAAAAAAGAACGCACATTTAGTATATAAGATTTGACTATTTCTATATCCACAGTCTTTACCACGCTGTAATCATGATTGCATATAACAAATTTGTTCATTCTTGAAAATTCCACAGGACTTTCCCTATGCTGTTCCACAATAAATTTTAAATCCTTTATAGTTTTAAATATTTTAATATCTACTCTAAGCCTTGGTGCTATCTCTTTTTCAAATACTGCTATTCGCGAATCCACATCATAAGGCACAAAATCTATTCTTTTGTTAAGCCTTTCAGTATAAAAAACAGCATCCATACCCTTTAGCATACTCATATAAAGGTTGTTTATCACAACCACAAAAAGTTTGTTGTCTTTTAGCAGAGGATAAGTCACATAAGCAAGATGGTCTGCAGTGTTAAAAAAGTTTTTTGCCTGAGAAACAGCAATCTTAATCTTGTCCATATAAATATAATACATAGAAAATACTTAAATTTACTTATTCTGGAGTTCCACTATCGCAGCAGCAAGGTCACCGTTATTTTTTTCTAAAGCGCTTCTTGCTGTTTTTTTATCAACACCTGCCTGCTCTGCAACAGTATTCACATCATCCTCAGTTATATTAGTTTCTTCCTCAATATTCCCTGTAATCTGCAGGCTCTTCTGTCCCATCATATCCACTTTTAAAACTTCAGGGTTTTTTATGACAAGATTTTTATCCCTTGTTTTTATTACAACCTCATAAGAATCTATCTTTTCCTGCTTAACACCAAGCTGCTTCATCATTTTTTCCATCTGCTTTGGATTTATGTTGGGAATCATGGAAAATTTTAGATTAAGGTTGTATAAAAAGTTTGTTAAAACTTGGGCTGTTAAGTTAGTTATATATTTTTAATGTATAAAAATTAAAATAATTTATGTATTAACTACAATTAGATAGTAACATTTATAAATATAATGCACTTCAATAATCTATGAAACCATTATTAATATCAGGTGTTACAGGGGTAGGAACAACATCTATAGCCTCAGCAATAGCGAATAGGCGTGGAATCCAGTATTTAATAGGAACAGATGCAATAAGAGAAGCAACAAGACAAATTATAAGGCCAGAAGTAAGTCCATCATTGCATCAATCAAGTTATCTAGCTGGAAAAAGTAAAAACTATAGCTCAAAATCTGAAGAGATTAAAAGAGAAAAAATTATTAGGGGTTTCAAAAACCAAAGTTCTGCAGTAAAAATTTGTATAGATGGGATAATCATACGGTATCAAATAGAGGGTTTACGATTTATTATAGAAGGAATAAATCTACTTCCAGGAGATTATGATAATTTAATAAAAAGAAAAGAAATAAGACAAATCTTAATTGATATTCCGCAAGAAACAATACATTTAGACAGAATAAGATTACGCACATCAAGAAATCCATCAAGAGGAAACCAATATAAAGAAAATTTTAAAGAGATAAGATGGTTAAGAGATTATTTGTTAAGAAGAGCAAGAGATAATAATATTGTTATAGTTGAGAATGATGGGAAACTAGAAGATACTGTAATGCAAAGTTTATCTATTATTGATGAATGATCTCAAAATTAAAGATCTTTTTGTCTTTAACATCAAATTTAGCAATAAACCTATGGGAAATCTCCATTTTCAGAAAAGAATCTAAATTTTTATTGAAAGCCTCAGATATTATACTCCTTATACAATTATTGTGTGTAACAACGAGCAAATTATCATAGTTTTTAGCTAAACTAAATATCTTCTTTAAAACCCTGCGCTTTACATCTTGGTGACTTTCTCCATTTGGCGCCTTGACAGTAGAACTAGATTTAAGATGATTATAATTCAAAATAACCTCTTTTTTAAACCTAGCAGTCAAAGAACCATAATCAATTTCCCTTAACTCTTTCGATCCTTGTATAAAAGAAGAAAACCCCAATCTATCCCCAATTATATGGGCGGTTATAAATGCTCTTCCAAGATCACTAGAAACTATTGCATCAAATTTTTTCCCTTTTAGTTTTTTGGCAATAAACAAAGCATCATCCAATCCTCGTTTTGTCAATGGTGAATCAATATGTCCCTGCAAAATATCCCTTTTGTTTAATTCTGTATTTCCATGTCTTACAAGATAAAAACAGCTCATAAAGAATATATTAATTAAATAAGTATAAAAACTTAACTAAAACTATTTATCTTTTTTATTTATAATACTTTCTAAAAATTCAATTCCGAGCCCATACTCCAATTACCCAAAATTATGATTTTTATATTTTTTAATCAATTCACAAAAACGTTCATCTTTAATTTGAGATAGTTTCTTAATGAAATTCCAGTACCTTTCTCCTTCCTTTCCTTTTAATGAAAACGAGAGTACGCCATTATCAGTTATAAAAAATCTTTCTAATTCATAACCTTTCTTTCCTTCATTCTCTGCCAATTTCTCAAAATATTTTTTAAGTTCGAATAACCCCTCATCAACTTTTGGAGAAAGTGGAAGTAGTGATTTAGCCAATTCTTGAAGATTAATAATAGCATTAAGTTTTTTTTTTGTTTTTCTAGAATAATATTCATATTCAGTTTTACTAATTGGCTTCTCATTTAGCAATCTATTTAGGATATATTTTTCTTTTTTTGTGAAAATTTGTGATAGCCACATTTGAAGATTTCGTTCAGCATAAATTCTCTCTTTATCTAATAATAATGTTGGTTGTTCAGAACGTCTCTTTTGCAAACTAAATTCTTCATAAAACTCTTCAAAATTAAGTTTTATTCTTTCATCAATATCTAGTAAGGTTCTCTTTATCCCTTCTTGTAAAAATATTTTTCTAGTAATAGCAATTATTTCTCCTAATAATCTCTTAAACTTTGTTTTAGCATAAATAATATTTATATCTGGTTTATGTAAATATATCAAATATGGAATAGCTTTAAGGAAACGAGTATCTTTTTTTTCCAAAATTGACAATATAATGTCTTCTATCTCAGATTCGCCAAGCAATTTATAGCCGGCTTCAGATAGTTTTTTTTCTAATATCCCTGCCATCTTTTTATTTCTTTGATTAGTTCTGTCTCCTGAGGATATCCCCATTGTAAAAATTTTATTTCAATTAAGTCTAATAGTTTTTGTTTATACTGTCCTACTGTCGATATTTCCATTGTTCTTTTATAACGATCAATTAGTGTTTTAATATCAACTTTTTCTTTTTCAAGAATATGTTTTATGTCTATAAAATCTCTATCGTCTCCCCGTGCAAGTTTACTAATTATTATATCATACGGAGAAAGTGTATATAATTCAATATTTCCAAAAGATTGAGCAAACTTTGCTAACTTTAAACAATCTGGCAGTAATTCAGTTCCTAAAATATTTGAACCATAAAAAAGATCAAATACTAATCCTTCTTGAGTAATCCAACGAATTGAACCGGTTCTCTTAAAACCAATTTGTTCAAAAATTGCACAAAGGTCTTTATATTGTTTTTCAGAGTGAATATTAATATCTATATCTAGTGTTGATAGTTTAATACCTAATATGGTTAAAGCAGTTCCACCCAAAGCATACATTTGTATTTTTTCCTCAACGTATTTTGCTATGGATCCGAGTAGTTCAAATAGTTCTTTATTACTAGTCTCCTTACGATTATATACCATAACTATTGAAAAGCCCACTTATTTATAAATGTTTCTATTATTGTATATATAGATACAAAAATTGTATTAAAACATTGAAAATATAGCCCTAAGTCTGACGACAGCAAAAAACTTCTCGGCTGCTCACCTACGCATAAAGCTAATGGAAATTAAAATCATTATATTCGATTTATGAGCTAAAAATAAATAATAAAAAAAGACTGGGACTAATCCTCTTTTTTATCTATAATACTCTCTAAAAATTCAATTCCAAGTCTTACTCCAAATCCTGTGCCGCCTTTTGGATTTAAAACATTGCCTTCTGTCCATGCAGTGCCAGCAATATCAATGTGTGCCCACCTCCTGCATTCAACAAACTCCTTAAGAAAAATAGCAGCGCTTATTGCGCCTCCCTCTCTTGGTCCGCAATTCTTTATATCTGCAATAGAACTTTTTATTTGTTCCTTATACTTTTCATGTAAAGGAAGCCTCCATAAAATTTCTCCTGTTTTCTCTCCTGCAGCAGTTAATTTCTCGCATAAAAGATTATCATTTGTAAAAAGACCTGCATAAACATCTGCGAGAGAAACAACACATGCTCCTGTCAAAGTTGCAAAATCAACAACAGCAGAAGGATTAAAATTTTTTGAGTAAGCAAGAGCATCAGCAAGCACAAGCCTTCCCTCTGCATCAGTATTTATTATTTCAGCAGTTTTTCCGCTATAAAATTTTACAATATCACCTGGTTTGTACGCATTTCCGCCTGGAAGATTTTCAGTGGCAGGAACAAGGCCGATAATCCTAAAAGGAAGCTTCAGTCTTGCAGCAGCATAAATTATGCCTAAAACAACAGCGCCTCCGCTCATGTCAAATTTCATCTCATCCATTTTAGCAGAAGGCTTTATGGAAATTCCCCCTGAATCAAAAGTTATCCCCTTGCCGACAAAACACAAAGTATTTTTTCCGCCATTATATTCAAGAATTATAAATTTCGGCGGATGGCTGCTCCCCTGATTCACAGCAAGCAGTCCTCCCATCCCAAGTTTCCTAATTTCATTTTTCTCAAGAACCCTGCATTTAACTCTCGGCAAATCCCTCGCTAGTTTCTTCGCAGTATCAGCAAGATGTGTAGGAGTAGCAAAATTTGAAGGTCTGTTCTGCAGATCCCTGGCAAAATTAACAGCATCACATAAGATTATCGCCTTTCTTATTGCTCTGTCAACATCTATAAAATTATTGCCGTCAGAGACAATGGTAAACCTTTCAACATTTGTTATTTCATCTAAATTCTGCGTCTTAAATTCAAGGAAATTGTATAAAGAAAGTTTTACGCCTTCAACAACAGCATACGCAGCATCATAAGGATTCATGTCTTCAAACAAGACAAGACTAAGATCCTTTATCTTATATTCTCTGGCAAAAACAGCAGCCTTGCCTGCAGCCTCCCTTGCTTTATTTAGATCAAATTTTTCCTTTTTACCAAGACCAAGCAGAACAAGCCTCTTTATTTTTCCCTTAAGTCTCAGTATGTAAATCTTACCAAAGGCAGGAACAAACTCCCTCTCCTTAAGGACAGTGGAAAACAAGTTTTCAGAAATTTCATCATAAAAATCAGCATTGGAAACTTCTAAATTCTCAAACAAACCCAAAACAAGCGCATCTGTTCTAAGACTATTAAGATCTTTTGTAAAAAGTGAAATTTTCATATCTACTCAGAGATGGAAACAAAAATCCCTGTTTTATTAAGTTTACTGTCACGCACTATATAAAATGCTCAATCCTTATAGACTTATCTTTAGGATAATAAAATATTGCACGCTTTATCAGGTTCTGCAGCTCTCTGATATTTCCTGGAAAAGAATAATGTCTTAAAGCATTCCCTCCTTCCTGAGTCGGACCAAGATTATAATCTGTGCTGTTTATATTATTGTGTTGTCTGATAAAATAATTAAAAAGCAAAAAAATATCTGCCTGTCTTTCTCTCAAAGGAGGCATTTCTACCTTCACAACATTTATCCTGTAAAAAAGATCCTCCCTAAATTCTCCTCTTTGGATTAGTTCTTCCAGCTTCTCCCTTGTCGCAACCAAAACCCTCCCGTCAAATTTTTTAGTTTTTGTTTCGCCAACTTTATAAAACTCCCTCTCCTGTAAAACTCTTAACAGCCTGGCTTGTGATGGCTTTGTCATATAACCAATTTCATCCAAAAATAATGTTCCCCCGTCAGTCTCCTCAAAAAAACCTCTTGCATCTGCAACTGCCCCTGTAAAAGCACCCTTTTTATGCCCAAACAATTCAGATTCCAACAAAGTTTCAGGCAGGGCAGTAATATTGACTCCTACAAAAGGCTTGTTTGTCCTTGGGCTATTATAGTGAATTGCCTTTGCAGCCAGTTCTTTGCCAGTGCCTGTCTCTCCAGTTATCAAAACAACAGAATCCTGATCAGGATTCAAAACAACAGTATTTAACAATTCAAAAACCTTGGTCATTTCTGGAGAATCGCCTATAATTAAGCTTTCCTTCCTGTCTCTTATTTTATAATGTGGAATATCTAAGTCTTGTATTTGCAAAACCCTATCAGAAACATCCTCTTTTAAAACTCTTGCCTCAGAAACAAAACCTTCTAAACCAAAAGTAGAATAATGCCTAAAAAAAACAAGCTGTCTTAAATTTAAAATATTTTCATCAATATGAAGTTTTTCACAGATTTTTCTTAAAGCGTCAGGTGACTCTGGAAAAGCACTGCCAATAGTATAACTTCTAAAAGTTGTCACACCTAATCCAATTCTCCTTGAAGCCTCTGCCATGTTTCCATAAATACTGCAAGCCTTAAACATCAACAATTTTCCAAAGGTTTTTCTGTCTGATATTTTTTCAAGAGAAGCAAATGTGTCTTCAGGATCTTCCCCAGCATAACCACTAACTCGAACAGTCCTTCCTCTAGGTACTGCTAGAGCAGGAGAAATCCCAAAATTCTCAAAATATTTAGGACTAACAAGGGAAGGCAAATCTAAAGATCCAGCATCTATACCTGCTGCAGTACAAATCCTACCTAATCTATCTGGAGATTGAGGGAAAGACCGTCCATTAATATATAAGTACAAAGCAGAATAATCACAATTCAAATATTTTGCAGCTTGTGCAACAGAACCAAACCTACCTACTAAGGTACGTTTCAAAAGTTTTCCAAAGTCAAGTCTGCCTGATACTCTGCTGCTATCATTCATAAAAAAAATAACGTAGAAAAATTTAAAAGAATATCGGAATATGCGTAGCATCAAAACAACAATCTAAGGCCAACAAAACAAAAGAAAAACTATAAAAATCAGCCTGAGAACAGAAAAATATGCTAAAAATCTATAGCACATTAACAAGAAAAAAAGAAGAGTTCAAACCAATTAAAAAAAATAAAATAAGGTTTTTTGTGTGCGGCCCCACAACATATGATTATTCTCATCTAGGTCATGCAAAAACTTATGTCCAGTTTGATGTAATTGTTAAATATCTAAGATATAAGGGATACAAAGTTTTCTATCTTCAGAATATAACAGATATAGACGACAAAATAATAAAAAAGGCGTTTGAAGAAAACACAGACTGGAAAAAAATTGCAGAAAAATATGAACAAGCTTATTTGGAAGACATTAAAAAATTAGGCGTTGACTCTGTAAATAAATATGCAAGAGCAACAGATTATACCAAGGAAATTATCTCTCAGGTAAAAAGACTGATAAAAAAAGGTTTTGCTTATAAAATATCAGACGGATGGTATTTTGATTTAAGTAAAGATAAAGAATATGGAAAGCTAGCTAAAAGAACAGCACAGGAAGCAGATGATGCAGTTTCAAGAATAGATGAAAACACAGAAAAAATAAATAAGGGGGACTTTTGTTTATGGAAATTTTCAAAACAAAACGAACCAGCATGGAAAACAGACATTGGCAATGGCCGTCCAGGCTGGCACCTGGAAGACACAGCAATAACAGAAAAAGAGCTTGGAAATCAGTATGACATACATGGGGGCGGATTAGATTTAATTTTCCCGCATCACGAAGCAGAAATCGCGCAGATGGAGTCAATTTCAGGAAAAAAGCCGTTTGTAAAATACTGGTTGCATACAGGTTTTTTACAAATTAACAAGGAAAAAATGTCAAAATCTCTTGGAAATTTTCTTACCATAAAAGAAATACTAAGAAATTACAATAAAAATATAATAAGATTTTTGTTTATTTCATCGCATTACAGAAAGCCGATAGATTTCTCTGAAGAAACACTGCGGCAGGCAAAAAATACACTGCAGAAACTAAATGAATTCATGGTAAAACTGGATAATTACAAAAGTAAAGTTAAAAACAATAAAAAAGTTGATTCTCTAATAAAAAAAGCAAAAATAAATTTCGAAAAGGCAATGGATAATGACTTTGAAACGCCTAATGCAATAACAGCGGTACTTGATTTCACAAAAGAAATAAACAAGATAATTGCAGAAGAAAAAATTTCTGAAAATGATGCAAAAAAAATTAAATTTTTTATGAAAAATATAGACAAAGTGTTCGGAGTTCTGGAAGAAGAAATTTCTGTGCCTGAACAAATAAAAGAGCTGATAAAAAAAAGAGAATCTGCAAGAAAAAACAAGGACTTCAAAACATCAGACAATATAAGAGAAAAAATAAAATCGTTTGGTTATTGGATAGACGACACAAAAGAAGGGCCGATAATAAAAAAACTTTAATCAAAGTTTAATTCTTCATCATCAGATTCAGAAATAAAATCCCATCGCTGTCTAATCTCAAAAGAATGATTGCCGACAAAATCCTCAGCAGCATCAAAAGCGCAGCCTCTTTTATAATGAAAAGCTTTTTTTAATCCTGAGCTGTAATGCAGATCCTGATCACGAATAACTCCATTGCATTCGGCAGATCCGCAGTATATTTCATTTGTATACATAAAAATCACCTCAAAATACCTAAAAATCTTCTTAAGAATCCTGCTTTAACTGCCTTTTCTTCTGATTTAACTGCCTGTTCAAGTCCGCCATCATTCAGAAGTCTTAGCGCCCGTTCCCTGTTGATAAATTCAAAACGCATAAAAGAAGTAAAATCAGGCGATCGTAATGAGTTATGTACAGATGCCAGACGTTGGCAATCTCCCAAATGATAAACTCCTTGCCCAGAATAAGCCATTTCATCATCCTTAATCTCCAGACCGCATTGAGGGCTCTGGCAGTATATCTTACTATCAGTATAAACCATTACTCCATACCTCCCATTCCTGGTGGCATTCCGCCAGGCGGCATTCCTCCCCCTTTTGAGCCTGCAGCAAGAACATCGTCTATTCTTAATATCATTTCAGCAACTTCTGAAGCAGACTGCACTGCCTGTGTTTTTATTTTCAGGGGCTCAATAACTCCCCTTTTCCATGCATCAACAACCTTTCCGCTGAATACATCAAGGCCCGCCCACTTCTGTCCTTTATCATGGCTGGCCTTAAGCTCAGTTAAAGAATCTATAGGATCAAGCCCTGCATTTTCTGCAAGTGTAATTGGTATTGACTCAAGAGCATCAGCAAAGGCAAGAACAGCAAGCTGCTCCCTCCCGCTTAATGAATTTGCGAATTTTCTTAGTTGTCTTGCAACCTCAACCTCAGTTGCTCCTGCACCTGCAACAATCTTCCCTACTTTAATGCCGGCAGATATGTCTCCAATTGCGTCCTTTATTGCTCTCTCAATTTCATCAACAACATGCTGCGTTCCCCCTCTTATCAATATTGTAACAGCTTTCGCCTTTTTGCATCCAGTAACATAAGTCATCTCTTCATCTCCAAATTTTTTCTCCTCAACAAGTGCAGCCCTGCCCAAATCCTTCTCTCCAAGATCATCAAGATTGCTTACAATACTTCCGCATGTCGCCCTTGCAAGTTTTTCCATATCGCTTTTCTTTATTCTTCTTGCAGCATAAATTCCATTCTTTGCAAGATAATGCTGCACAAGATCATCAATACCCTTCTGGCAGAAAACAACATTTGCTCCTGACTTTACAACACTGTCAACCATATTCTTAAGCATTCTCTCCTCCATATCAAGGAAAGACTGCATCTGGTTTGGATCTGTAATCTGTATTTTTGCATCTATCTCTGTATTTTTAATCTCAAGGGCAACATCAAGAAGTGCAATCTTTGCACTCATAACAATCCTCGGCATGTTCGAGTGCACCTTTTCCTTGTCAAGCACAATACCTTGTATCAATTCTGTATCTTCAATACCGGCGCCTGTCTTCTTCTCTAATTTAATGCTCTCAGAATCAACATAAACTAAATCATTGCTCTCCTCAGTAACACTCTTTACAGCACTAACAACAATATCACTTAAAACTTCCTTTGCAGCCTCAGCACCCTTGCCTGTCATAGCAGTCATTGCAATATTTTTCAGCATGGCAGTGTCATTTACGCTGACGTTTTCAGCAAGCTTGCCAAGAATTTCCTGCGCCCTCTCTGCAGCCATCCTGTAACCCTTTGCAATCACAGTAGGATGTATCTCTTTTTCAAGAAGATTTTCTGCATTTTTTAACAACTCTCCTGCAAGAATTACTGCAGTTGTTGTGCCGTCGCCTACCTCATTCTCCTGTGTCTTTGCAACTTCCACAATCATCTTTGCAGCAGGATGTTCTATCTGCATCTCCTGAAGTATTGTAACGCCATCATTTGTAACAACGATGTCGCCAAGAGAATCAACAAGCATCTTATCCATACCCTTCGGACCAAGAGTAGTTCTCACAGTCTCTGCAACAAGCTTTGCAGCCATTATATTGTTTCTTTGTGCATCTTTTCCTGTTGTTCTCTGTGATCCCTCTGCCAGAATAAATATCGGTTGCTGATTAGCCATAAAAAAAAATTAGACTAAAAACTTATAAACCTTTCTCAAAAATCTATAAAAAATTTAAACCAAAGCCCAAGCGAAAAGTATATAAACCTTAATATGTACCCACTTAACAGTTGTTATAAAAATGAAAAGCTATATTTTAATTGGTGCTTTGGCAGGATGCGCTTCAGCAGGGACAAAACTTGAAGTAAAACATCTTTCGCCGTTAGAATTTACAGTAAGAGCAACAGATCCAAATGCGCAGGCAATTACAGTTGATGATGATAAAGTTGTTGGCTCACTATACACATTTTCTCCTGCAAAATGCAAAGGATATGATGAAGTTGTTGCAAGAGGCACAGGAGATAAAACATATGGTGAATTAGTAAGAGTACGTGACTGCATACAGGATGCAGATGGTACAGAAAAGAAAAATAGATTTGATTACGCTGATTTTACTCCATCACATGAAATTGAATACGGTCCAAACAGAGTTGAAGTAAGACTTCCTACAGGTGAATGTATAAGAACAACAATAAGAATGACAGACAGAAGGGAAGCTCCAAAATGGTCTAAGGTTGAGTGCGAAAGGCTTGAAGCGCTAAAGTAATTCTCTAGGTTTTGGAAAATCTTCTATTGAAAGAAAAATATGATTTAGTAACATTTTAACCACTAAATAATTGATATTTAAAAGATAACTTTAAAAAAGTTACTTTCATTCATTTAAGATGCTATTAGAAGAATTAGTTTCAATCGGATTTAATGAAAAAGAAGCTAAAAAATTAGCAGAGAGCAATGGCTTTCATCATAGAAGGAAAAATGGGCAGGAACTAACAGATTTATTCAATGAAATTTGTCGTGTTTATGGTTGCACTTTTGATAAAGTTAAAAGAGCAATACTAAGTTTTCCTCCATTTGCTGGTTTAGATCATGGAAGAGTTGTAAGACAAGGAGTAGAAGTTTATGGAGCTGATAATGAAGATAAAGTTAAAAGAGCAATATTAATTCATCCTCAATTTGCAGGATATG
>Ga0209541_10001874_pt1 | contig 40862 bp, 43 predicted proteins | sample RifCSPlowO2_01_FD_184027 | JGI IMG/M metagenome (GOLD analysis project Ga0209541, IMG submission 184027) | Groundwater microbial communities from Rifle, Colorado - Rifle CSP2_plank lowO2_0.1 (SPAdes) (version 2) | ecosystem: Environmental > Aquatic > Deep subsurface > Groundwater | place...
GGGATAAGAATGCCGATGGCTCTTGATCTAACCATGATGGGCGACCATTCCCTCGGGCCGTCCAGTTAGATCTTGGAAAAATCGCTTTCGCTACTATACATTATGTCAACTTTTTGTCAAATCAGATTAAAAATATCATGACCGGTAACAACTAGCATCAAAATTATTAAGCATGCGAAGCCGAGAATATTTGTCCACTTAACTATGTTCGGCGATATCGATCTTCGTAGGATAGCCTCAACTCCGACGAACAAAAGCCTTCCTCCGTCAAGCGCAGGAAACGGAACAAGATTTATTATGGCCAAGTTAACGGAAATGAGTGTGACGAGAGATAGAAGGTATGCAAATCCAAGTTGGGTTGCTTCTCCCACAATCTTTGCTATGCCGATGGGCCCGCTGACCTGAGAAAGATCGGATTTAAGCATAATCGTATTCCATAGAAATATTCCAAGGCTTATGGCCGTACCTTTTGTCAGAAGATATGTAGTACGAGCGCCTTCAAGTAAAGCCAGATGGGGTGGAAGTTTCAAAATACCCATTTCGTCCAATGCAACACCTATAGAACGCGAGCCAAAAACCATATCGGCGGTAGGCGCGATAAAAATAGTAGCCGGAGGATTGTCCCCTCTCTTGTATAAAACTTGTATGTTTCGTCCAGCGCTCTCAGTAATAAGATTTTTGAAACTCTGCGGATTGAGACTTTCGTTCTGTAAAGAAGTTTTGCCCGAATTAGCAAAAACTATCAGGTCGCCCGCCAACAGTCCCGACTCTTCAGCCGGTGAACCACCTAAAACTTCCGTGACAATAAGATGTGGATTTGTGATTTGGCCATATTCAGAATATCCGGCCGAGGATGGGAGGCCGATTGAAAATCCTAGAGAAATAACCAGCCAGGCAAAAATCATATTGAAAGCAACACCGGCCACTAGGACCATAGCCTGGATAAATCTGTTTTTGTGAATGAAACTTCTAGACTTATCGGCCTCCGATAAGGATTCTACATGAGAGTTCTCGCCAAATATCTTTACAAAACCTCCGAACGGGATAAGGTTCAGGGTATATCTTGTTTCGCCCAACTTCACAGAAAAAATCCTCGGCGGAAATCCTAGGCCAAACTCGTCCACCCGTATTCCACACATTTTTGCCACAATAAAATGCCCAAATTCGTGGACTAGGACTAAAATAGCGAGAATGATGAGGAAAATGATGATTGACATATTCAATAGAAATTTTTAATTCTTAATTTTGTAATTTTTAAATAATTTCTAATGAATTAATTTTTAAACATTTGAAATTAAAATTTATTTATAAAATTAAAAATTCAAAAATTATAAAATTACTCCGTAATCTCCTTCTCTTTCTTTGCAAAATTCTCCTCAAGCATCCGCCCGGCATCGTCCAACATCTTCTGAAGTTCCGCTTTAAAACGAAACTTCTCGTCCTCAGACATCCCTCCTTCTTTTTCTTGCCTGTCGATATCCTTTATAACCCTTTCCCTCTCGGCGCGTAAAGTGACTCTGGCATCCTCCAGTTTCTGCTTAGCGATTTTTACAAGATCCGCTCGCCTATCCGAAGTCAGCCCCGGAAAAGTTACCCGCAGTCCCTTATCGTCCAGAGCAACCGAAAGCCCGAGGTCTGCGAGAACTATTGCCTTTTCTATAGCCTTGGCCACCGACATGTCCCACGGAGTAATACGCAACATCCGAGCATCTTCAATGGAAATATTGGCGAGCTCCATTACCGCCATGTCAGCGTCGTATGCCTCCACCCTAACTCCGTCCAAAATAGCCGGTGTCGCTCGTCCGGTGCGGATGGTTGTGAACTCACGCCGGAGCCAGTCTTCTGTGTCTTTAACAGACTGTTTAAATGTAGCGAAATTGTATTGCATAGTCATTACAGCATAACATATTATGCTGAATTTTCAATTTTTAATTTTGTAATTTTTAAATAATTTCTAATGAATTAATGTCTAAAAAATTAAATGTTTAGTAATAAATTTTCCAAGATTATTTTCACCGGCGCACCGCGATCGTATAGAGAGGCCCGAGCTTCCTGACAAAGTTCTAGGACTTTAGATGATTTCTCGACGCCCAATCCATACAATTCCGATTCAACTTGATTAAGAAAGGCGATAGCATCTTGTTTTGTCTTCTCTTCGTCACTTATGGCTTCCGTTATTTCTTTTACTCTAGCCAAACGCTCGACTAGCTTTAGTTCCAAAATACTTTCTAACTTTATAGACTTTTGACTTTCGCCTCCTATCACCAACATTCTAGATCGTAATGTTGGTAATAACATATCCTGCGGAGAAATTATGAAAAAATGCGTCCCAACTGTCGGTTCCTCAAATACTTTGAGTAGCGAGTTCTGTGCTTCTTGTGTAATAAAATCTGCTTGAATTATAAAAATCCTCTTACTTGGAAGCCGAGCTTCCAAGTAGGTTTCGAATGGCTTACGATTGGCACTTTCCATAATGGCACGAGCGTCGTCAATGGTCAGCGTTTTAAACTCTCCGTGCCAAAAATCCGGATTGCCGGCCGTTTTAACTCCAACCGTGTTTTCCAAAAAGTCTTTAAGTTTTTCGACCAACCCCTTTGCTTTATTCTCAACAAAAAAATAGGCGTGGTGGAGATGCTCTGAGTTTTTATATAAATCAATAAGCGACTGCATGAGTTCAGTATAACAAAACATAAAACAAAACGGCGCACCTTGTAAGGGTGCGCCCGAGTGAAACCGGCGTTAGGGGGAAGAATAAGCCAGACGAAGCACCGGCATGGCCCACGACGGTGTTGGGACGATGTAGAGAATCATAACCACCGACCCAAAACTGAGGTAGTACCGATTCTGGACCGGGTCATACCTCGCACCCTCTCTCACCAACGCCTGACCGGCCAGTTCTTCCGAAGCGAAGAGGCCGTTCGGCCTCCCGAAAAAATCAATGCTGTACATCCGCACCTCCGAGAATAATGATACTGTATTCTCTCCGAAATAGAATCTTCCCAGGAGGAATCAGCGCTTCGAAATTATCAATCGCTTGTATGTATCTAGATGTTCTAAAGCAATCCCTGTCCCCTTTGCCACACAATATAGAGGGTCTTTTGCCAAAACGGCTTTCACACCAGTCCGACGAAAAACAAGTTCGGGGAAATTGCGTAGTTGTGACGAACCGCCAGTCATTATGATTCCCTGATCAATAATATCTGACGAAAGTTCTGGTGGAGTTTCCTGCAAAACATCTTTTATTGCTTTTATCATTTCACGCAGGTCTTTCGATATCGCTTTGACTATCTCGTTTGTTTTTATTTCAACGCTTCGTGGAAGACCGGTCACAAAATCGCGACCTTTTATGGTCATTGAAAGTTCTTCATCGAGAGGAATGGCCGAGCCGATGTTTATTTTTATATCTTCCGCTGTCTTGTCGCCGATGCCGAGATTGAATGTTTTCTTTATATAGTCGGTTATAGCATAATCGATTTTATTTCCTGCGCATTTAACCGATGTTGAAGAAACGATACCGCCGAGAGAAATCACCGCCACGTCCGTCGTTCCTCCGCCGATATCAACGATCATGTGTCCCATTGCTTCGTGAATCGGAATCCCCGCGCCGATAGCGGCCAGAATCGGCTCTTTGACCACGTAGGCGTTTTTCGCGCCGGCTCGTATTGCCGCTTCTATAACCGCCCGCCGTTCGGTCGATGTCACGCCCGCAGGGACAGAAACAAGAACCTCGGGCTTTGTAAAATTCCATTTACCCAAAGCTTTATCCATGTAATATCGCAACATCGCTTCCGTAACACGATAATCAGCAATGACACCGTCTTTCATAGGACGATAAGCAATTATGTTTTCTGGAGTACGACCAATCATCTCCTTTGCTTCGATACCGATGGCCACAATACGATTGTCCTCTTCAGACACTGCCACAACGGATGGTTCATTCAGAACTATCCCGCGACCAGGAACAAAGACCAGTATATTGGCCGTACCAAGGTCGATTCCGAGCTTTTTTGAGAAAATTCCCATAATGGTATACTATAGCTGATATGCTGGATAATGCAAAAAGGGAAATCTTGAAACATAAAGAGCTTTACGCGACTATCTTGGTCGTTGTTTTAATTATTATTTCTGGTCTTGTCGGCTACAAAAAAGGCTACAGGTTCCAGAACAACTTTTTGATCGGAAAAGTTGGAACTTTATCTATAACCATACCGACAATACAGACAAATATTTTTATCGACCAAAACCGTAAAATCACAACAATGAGCGACAACCAAACGGTGAGCATCCCACTATCCCCACGCAGTCACTCGGTCATTGTTTCTCACGACGGATACTTTCCTTGGAAGAAAGACTTTACTATGCCTAGTGGCGGAAACATCGTCCTCTCCCCTATTTTTGTAACCCAAAATGCAACGGGGCAAATTATTTTGAAAAACGATCCAGAGTTTTGGGAAATCAGAAGCCGAATAATTCGCGACATCTTACCCACAAAAGAAAACCCCAGATTCTCTACAGATAATTTCGGAGCAATGTGGATTGAAGACAACGCGGTAATAGTTAAGGTACAAGAAAAAATGTTCACGGTTATCCAGCCCGACACTGTAATAAAAAACCTCTACTTTTACAAAGACAGAAGCGACACCGTAGTTTTCTCAACAAATAATTCTATATATGTAATCGAGGTTAACAAAGAAGGTACCCAGAACTTCATACCCATATACAAAGGTAAAAACCCTTACTTCATCGCCAGGGACATCGGCTTCATATATGTTCTCGATGGAGAGACTTTGATGCAGGTGATTATCTAAATAAATTTTCAATTTCTAATTTTCAATTTTCAAAGATTTGACAGTGAGCGTAAAATTGACATAATAGCCTTAGATTGCGGGATAGAAACCCCATACGAGGAGAAGTCCATGCTCACAGTAACACATGTGATCTCAGTCGTTCTGATCCTTACCGGAGTGTTCACCTGGTTCAGAATCTCCAGACGGAACATCCCGCCGGCCACACCTTATCCCGTCGGTTCGGAAATCCTCCTCGGGAAGGAACTCGTAACGATCGTGGGGCACCGGCACTCCACCAGAAACGGAGACTTCCTGTACGATGTCGAGGGCGAAACGGGTGATCAGGCGGTGGCACGACATTCAGAAATGTCGTCTATGAAAAAAGTGCGGTCGTCTGGGCAAGAGAAGCAATGGCTACACTAGACTGGAAACGGTCCGCGTGTCTGCTACGAGCGTGAGAAGCATCCCGGCACAATGGCCGCCGAGCAGGAAAACCTGCCGGCGGTTTTCCTGTTATAATGGAAAATCATGCGAATTCTTACAGTCATACCCATCAGCAAGGGCATATCCAAAGACACCCTGACCTACTTCACAAGCAAGGATGTGAGTACTGGCTCCATAGTCTCAATCCCCCTCCGAAACAAAACTATTTACGGACTGGTAACCGCAAGCAAGGTGGCTCAGGAAATAAAATCCGAACTAAAATCGCTTTCGTACAGTATAAAAAAGATAGAGAAAATAGAGGCCAGAAACTTTTTGTCAGATGGTTTTATCGAGAGCGCACAGAAAATTGCAGATTATAACGCCGGAAGTGTCGGTGCCGTTTTGTCCGCTCTTATCCCGCGGACCATACTGGAAGAAAGCGAGAAGTTGTCCTACACTCCACTGCAAACTCCAAAAAATACATTTCATGAAACCGTACTCCTACAATCGGATGATGAGGAAAGATACGCAACATACAGAAGTCTCATACGTGAAGAATTTGCCAAGAATCGAAGCGTTTTTTTCTGTCTACCAACGACCGAGGATTTATTGAACGCCAAATTAACCCTAGAAAAAGGCATAGAAAAATATACATACATGTTACATTCCGGTTTGTCGAAAAAAGAACTCGTTGGTCTTTGGCAGAACATTATAGACGAACCACACCCACTGCTTATTATCGCCACAGGTTCTTTCTTGTCTCTACCCCGTCATGATCTCGGCACTATCATATTGGAAAAAGAAAGCTCGCGCGCATACAAAATGCAGGTGAGGCCGTTCATAGATATCCGTAGTGCCGTAGAAATAATAACCAAACAATTAAGTGTTCGCCTGGTGCTGGGTGATTTATTGCTTCGTACCGAAACGCTATGGGAAGAAAAGAATGGTCGATACGCGGAACTGTCCCCCCTCAAGTTCCGCTCACTTACAACGGCTGGATGCGAACTTGTCAGCATGCGCGTACCGCAGGATATGAAGAAAAAAGAGTTCACGATATTTAGTGATAAATTGAAAGATATGATTCGTGAAGCAAAAGAAAACAACGAACACACATTTTTATTTTGTGGACGAAAAGGCCTGTACCCCGTAACTGTTTGTAGTGATTGTGGAACCGTTGTGGTGTGTAAAAATTGCAACGCCCCGGTGGTTTTGTACGGCCCTGCTTCGCGCAAGGCTACGCAGGGTAAGAGAAGCTTGTTCGTATGTAACCATTGTGGAGAGAGGCGTGATGCGGAAGAGTTGTGCGCGCATTGTGGAGGTTGGAGACTGAATCCTATGGGACTGGGTATTGATAGGGTAGTCGAAGAAATTAAATCCATGATTCCAGAAGCTAATATAGTACTCATGGACAAAGACCATGTAACTACCCATAAACAAGCGGTCAAGGCACGCGACCTTTTTTATTCCACCCCGGGCAGTGTTATGGTCGGCACAGAAATGGCCGCCACCTATCTTAATGAAAAAATAGAAAATGTGGCTGTCATTTCAATAGATTCATATTTTTCCATACCGGATTTTCAGGTGAATGAAAAAATATTCCATATTCTTTTGGGGCTGCGAGCTTTGGCAGAGAAAAATCTCCTGTTTCAGACGAGACAAGAGAATACCAAAATATTCGACTATGCTTTGCGCGGAAATCTTCTGGATTTTTATCGTGATGAAATAGAAGAGCGGGAGTCAATCGGCTATCCACCTTTTGTAACATATATAAAACTCAGTCTTGAAGGAGAAAAAAATGACATAAAAAAGGAAATGGCTAATATTGCTGACCAGATGAAACCGTACGAGGTCAATATCTTTGATGCATTCAATCCGGGCGGAAAATTAAAGTACACCATACACGGGCTTTTATCTCTCCCACACGGCAAATGGATGGATAAAATACTTTTGGATAAACTAAGAACGCTTCCACCGCATGTAGCGGTCAGAATAGACCCCGTCACGCTTTTGTGATAAATTAGGGGAAATTGAGAATAATTCTTTCTCACCATATCCTTTTTGGAGTACGCACTTTTTTTGGTAAAAAAGATGCTCGAATCCTCGCGCCGACGGGCTTCTGAGCCTCCAAAAAGGACACGGCTCAAAGAATTATTCAATTTTATTTAAATGAAAAAAATACTACAAAAAGACTCGCCCATATTACGACAGAAATCTCTGGAGGTTCCGGTGAAAGATATTAGTTCACCTAAAATCAAAAAGGTTATAAGGGAAATGAAGGAAGCGTTGAACTCCCAGGATGACGGCGTGGCTATCGCTGCTCCGCAGATTGGGTATTCCCTTCGGATATTTATCGTCTCAAAGAAGGTCTTTGAGATAAATAAAGCAGTCAAGGAAAATCCTAGGGGGATTAGTTCAACTGGTCTTGTTTTTATAAATCCGGTCATAAAAAAAGTATCGAAGGAAAAGAAAGGATTGGAAGAAGGGTGTCTGTCGGTTAGATTTTTATACGGTAAGGTTGAGAGAAGTAACAAAGCCACCATATCGGCATACAACGAGGCCGGTAAAAAATTCGAAAGGGGCGGAACGGGACTCTTGGCCCAAATATTCCAACACGAAGTGGATCACCTGAACGGAATCCTGTTTATCGACAAAGCAAAGAGTCTGGAAGAACTGCCACCTGGGCATGGTATAGATGAACCAAAAAAATAAATGTCGTCAAAAAATAATTCTAGTTGGGCATTTTTCGGCACTTCACTATTTTCCGTAACTATATTGGATGAGTTAAGAAGCGCGGGCTTTGTCCCGAATCTTTTAGTCACGGTCCCGGACAAGCCGAAAGGCAGAAAGCTAATACTGACCCCTTCGGATACAAAAATCTGGGCGGAGAAAAACGGTATTCCCGTCTTCCAACCGGAAAAATGGGACGAAGATGCGGTTTCAAAACTTTCAGATTACAGTTTTCGATTTTTTGTCGTAGCCTCGTATGGAAAAATTATTCCTCGACATATTTTGGATATTCCTAAGCACGGCGCTTTGAATGTCCACCCCTCACTCCTACCAACACTACGAGGTCCATCCCCTATAGAGAGCGCCATATTGAAAGAAAGTGGGACCGGTGTGACAATCATCAAGCTGGATAAAGAGATGGACCATGGGCCGATAATCGCCCAGGAAAAAGTACTGGTTGATGAGTGGCCTCCATACACCAAAGATCTCGAAAACAAACTGGGGATGGTCGGCGGACAAATACTGGTAAATGTAATCCCTGATTGGCTTCTCGGAAAAATAAAAGGGATCGAGCAAAATCACAGTCTTGCCACTTTTTGTAAAAAAATAGAAAAGGAAGATGGAAAAATAAATCTAGCCGACAGCCCTGAAGTAAATCTGAGAAAAATAAGAGCCTACCATATATGGCCGGGAGCTTTTTATCTCCATCAATCTGGGAAAAGAGAAATCCGTGTAATCATAAAAAGGGCACATATAGAAAACGGTGCATTGATTTTGGATAGAGTATTGCCAGAGGGTAAGAAAGAAATGGGTTACAAAGATTTCCTTAGAGGATTAAGAAATTAGTATTAATAATCATCTATTGACTGGAGAGAAAGATTTTCTGCGGTAGCTTCGGCTTTTTGCATAACATACAAAAGCACGATGGTTATTATAATGCAACCGAAGACAAAGATTACTAAAAAAGAATTGGCTTTTTGTTGCAATTTACCAATATTTATCATCTCCTTCGTTTAAAGTTAATCCTTTTTAGTATCTCTTTCATCCTAATCGCTCCCTTCTTGAATAAAGTCTTGTATTTATTTTTTCGGGAAACTATGGCTCGTTCGGCCTCATCGCGAACTATATCTATGGCAGTATATAAATCTATTTCTTCCGCAACAACATATACCTGTTTATTCCCCGGTTGGAGTATGTTTACCTCCGCCTTGAATATATCCCCCGATTTGTGATGCTTTGTAGTTCTACCTATCTCGACTTCACACAGAGTCCCATTTTTCACATTCAGAAACTTCTCCAGCGAAGATATTTTACTCGTTACATAATCCTTTATCGACGGTGTTAAGTCAAAATTTTTTGAGCGAATTTTAATTTGCATATACATACTATTATACACTGTCAAAAAAGGCCGACAAGGAATTGCATTACTTCATATTTTTGCTATTATCTCTAAGTGCATAAAAAATGCATATGTTAATTTGAAAACGGTTAGTAAGCTCCGGTGTAGCTCAGTGGTAGAGCAATCGCCTGTACCGAAAGGTTGTGCAGCTTCCTAAAGTAATTTAGGATGAAAAATGAGGTGAATTCGGGGAACCCCACAGTTTAATAGCTGAGGGCAATCCCGAGCCAAGTCCCGAGAGAAATCGAGGGAAAGGTGTAGAGACTATCTCGTAAGAGAGTAGCCGTCACGCAAGTGAGTAGGCGAAGCGCCCCACATCCCACTCAGAAATGAAGGATGATGATATAGTCCAGACCAAAGGCAACTTTGGATAAAATGTAAGCGATTGGTCGTAGGTTCGATCCCTACCGCCGGAGCAATGGTCGTGAAAGAGGTATAATTTGCCTCTGTCGTGGCTTTACCAGGGACTTTTTTGAGGTTCGAAAATGATTTCGAGGCTCCGGAAGTTCCACAAATGGTTGAGAACTCGTTTTTAACAAGGAACCGCCAGCCGTAAGGGTTTTGGTGGTTTTTTGTGCTTGTTCGAAAGTTTTCTCTTGATCTAGTCGTTGCTGTACTCTTTCCGCAAGTTTCTGAACTGGAGTTTTCATTGTCGGAGTTACTTCTTTATCTGTAAGTATTAAGTTCGAAAAGATATGACTCAAAAGTAATCTTCTGTCTTCGGGAGACCTTTTCTCGTATATCTCTCTTGCTCTCCTAGCAAGGTCAATTATATTCAACCAGATTTCAAAATACTTTGCTTCTTCAGTCTTAATCCTACCAAGTTGTTCTATCACAGCATTTTGCTCTTCTATTATTTCCTTATTTTTTATCTCCCAACGCTCTCTTGTAATTCTCTCATCAAGACGGTCATCATATACGTTATCTAAACGTCTCTGTAGTGAGCTGTAGCGGTCGTTAAGCCCCTTGATAGCACTTTCCTTGTACTCTATCTCTTGGGCGTGGTTTTCCTTAATTTTAACCTTAATTTGCTCTGCCTCTTCTGGTGTTATGGTTTCAAAGAACTTAAAGACTCCAAAGAGTTTGTCTTCGAGTTCCTTTTCCGGTGCATACTTTTTCTGAGAGCAGTTTCGGTAATGATTGCAGTGATAATAGACTATTCCTTTCTGTATTTCTGCCGTAATAGTCCCACTACATTCTCCACAGATAAACATTTTTCTAAATTGAAACTCGTGGCGGTTAAAGTGAGGAGTCTTTTTACCCATTCTAATATCTCTAACCTTTTCAAATAACTCTTTGGTGATAAGGGGTTCGTGAGACCCATTACTAAAAACCTCATCATTCCATTCCATCGCTCCATAGCAAAAAGGATTATTAAGAATACTCTCAATAACACTTTTTACCATCTTCTTACCAGATCGAGTCCGAAATCCCTCTTTGTAAAACATCTCAATCACGGCTTTCATAGAATAGTTACCAGAACCATAAAGTTCAAACATCCTTTTTACGAATGGAGCGATTTCTTGATCTATTATGTGTGTTTTATGTCCCTTCTCACCAATGGTTTTATATCCGAGTGGAGGTTTTGTTGGTAACCACCCTTGAGCAAGTTTTTCTTTCTGACCCTTTTTTACCTCTTCAGATAGATTTGAAATAAACTTCTTAGCTAGAACTATTTCAATATCCCAGCGAAACTTTTCGTCAGATTTAGCGTTCTTATGGATAATCAGATTTTGCTTAACAAAATGTATTTGCCTAGAAACATCTCCCTCAACCCAATCGTTAATCGCTAGTGCTTCCTTGAAGTTGCGAGTAAGTCTATCTACTTTCTCACAGAGTAATATATTTACTTTATTTTTTTCCAAAAACTCTAACATTTCTGCAAAAACCACTCGTTGTTTTGCACCACTTGCTGACTCTGCAATCGAAAAGACTTTTATCATCTGAAAATCTTTTCGCTGAGCATATTCCTCCATAAGTTTAACCTGTGATGGCAAAGAATAACCTGTTTCTTCTTGTTCTTTTGATGAAACTCTACAATAACTAACTGCTTTTATTTTCATATATATATTTATATTATCACTTTTTAATAATCAGCTACAGTCCGACTTCTACCTTCTGATACTATCAACAGGTAGTGGACTCTTATGTATCAGATAACTATGAGCGAGTTTTGTGATAACCTTTTCGTAAATTATTTTACGTTTTATATATCCAACCCCGTTCTGAACTATTCCGATACTCTTCAGATGGCAGGGCGAGAAGTCGGACACTCGTTTTCCCTGCTTTCGCAAGAGTACCTGAACACCCCTTATAGGACTAAACGTCCTGTTTTAAAGAACAAGTTTTACCTGATGTCCTTATAGCAGGTTTGTTATCTAAATTGTCTTCCGTTTGCGACACGGGCTCTCTGGGGTTGGTCAAAGAGCTTGTGTCGATAACCGAATATTCGTTTTTCTTATCTTCGTAATCAAACCTTGATAACAAATCAAAGAAAGACGCCAACCCATTTATTTCTTCTCCGCTCAAAATTGAACTAACAGATTTTTCTGTATCAACTTCATTATTAAAGTTTTGAGATTTCACTGTCATTTCAATTTTTGATAAACAAAAACACCACCCTTTTAGGTGGTTAATTTACGTACAGCAAAAGAGCCCCTTGATTGGGTAACTGTATCGGATTATTTAGTAGAGCGAAGTTTCCATCGGAAACTCACAGTAGCTTGATAACTTAATTATACCCTTTCACAACAGAATAGCAATCACATCTTATCCACTTATTCTATACCTAGAACAAGTCCTCAAACGGTCTCCATTCCTTACTGTCATTTACTGACTGTCTTTCCCTAAAGGAATACTTCGGACTATCGTTGTAATACCAAAGTCCTGCTTCTTGTACCGCAATACCACCTACAAACTTTTTACCAAATTGCTTGAGCTTAGCTTGCAATGATTTTGCCTTATCAGCGGTATCTGTACTTGTTGCGGTATCTCCTTTCTTCGTATCAAAAATACCTATACGACCATCAGAGAAGCGAATAATCCAGTCAGGATAAAACAGGTTTTCTTCTTTTGTTGATGAGTTTGTATATTTAATGCCTAGATAGTTTTTTCCTTGATCGCCGTTTTTGAACCACCAATCAATCTTCCCTTTTTTCTTTTCCAAGTACTCGACAAAAGCAATTTCATTTTTGCGTCCATTATAATCTTCTAATAAGTAGAACTTGTCTAATACACATAACTTTTGAGGGACAACCTTATAATCTTCAGGATACCGATATTCTTCTTGTATAGTAAAAGTATATGCTTGCTGTTCTTCTATCTTCTTTTTCTTGTCAGTGAGTAAACTATCTGAAATTGGTTTGTAAGCTCTAAGTGCCTTTGTTATTGCCGGACGAAACTTACTTTCAGTACCTTTACGAATATCTTTAATAAATATCTTGTACCAAAAAATATGGTCATCAAGTAAAACTGTCTTAAACCAAACACGAAGTGCTTGTTTTAACACTGACCAAGAACGAGCTATGTTAGAGTATCTAGCTTTGTCGTCTTCTTGTTCTTTCAAGATTTGGTAACAAAGATAGTTGAATGTTTTTTCAACATCACTCACTGACATTTCAAGAGAAACATCACTACCTTTCTTTTTGAAATCAAAAGCAAGGTTATCGTAGTCCTCAAAACGAGCATTGGCTATAACTTCATTTACTAAAGTATTACTAAGATCCAGCCCTGCCTTTTTTAATTTTATCTCTGATTTACCTAAAATATCTTTCTCACTAATACCAAAATGCTTGTTTAATTCTATTCTAAAAACTTTTTGGAACTCTGAAGATACACGAATATCTCCGTAATCTAAGCGAGAAATATAATCAGAAGGCAACTCTATATTACTTATTCCTTTTTTTATATGTGCAGTTTCTGTAAGAGCTTTATTCGCAGGGTTTTGATCTGGTATTACTACTTCCTTACGCTTATAGTTTGTATATAGATAACCCAATCGGAGGTTAGGATTATTTTTGTAATCTTCTTTTGCTTGAGGTTCAGGCATTCGCAAAATACGCCCAACAGTTTGAGTATAAAAAGTATTTGATTGTATCTCTCTAAACATCACAAGTACCGATGCACGAGGACAGTCCCAACCAGTACCAGCAGTTTGTTTGAAGATCAGAAAATCGTGTTCATCGTCATTTTCTTCTAGCCCCTTCGGTTTATCTTGTCCCTTAGACCATTTTGCAATTTTATGTTCAGGTACTTTCATTCTAACAAGATAATCTGTAACAATTTTTTCCTTTGTCTGTTCGCCTTTTTCTATTAACTTACTGTCGTCATTCGGTATTTGTATTAACATTAAAGGATTTATTTCTTTCCCGAGTGCCTTAAGTTCAGCTTTTAATTCTTCTCTTTTATTTATTCCATTTTCAAGAAGAACTCTATCAAGGTCTTTACCGGACATACCCTTAAAATCTTCATCTGTTTGAGTAACAATAGCTTCTTTTATTAAACCTTGATCAACCACTTCTTTTCTTGGGACTTCATAATAACTACCAAGACGGCGAGCATCCAGTTCGTCATCTCGGTTTGGTGTAGCTGTAATGTGAAGAATTACCTTAGGATCAATCATCTCGATAATATCCTTTGCGAGCCTCGTGTCTTTGTTTTTATGGGCTTCATCAATAACTAAAATAATCTGCCTGCCATCAGCGTGTGTTTGCTCAATTACATCCTCAAAGTATTTACCCGTTTCTTTTATCCACTCTTCATCTTCAGGACGGCGAAGTAATCTTGTTTCTGCACTTTTAGCAGTAACTTTTTGCCAATTCAAAAACAAAATATCATTTTGATATAGTTTGCCTTGATTTATATCTGCAACAGTCAAAGCTCTGTTTTCAAGCATATTTTCAAAATACTCAAGAAACTTACCTTTACTTTGCATAGCCAAATCATCACTGAAAGTAATCCAAATAAATGCCTTGTCTTCTTTCCATTGTGGTAAATGATTAAGGCCACGAATAAAGAGTGAGGTCATAAAGGTTTTACCGCTACCAGTTGGCGATTTGAAAACAATAGGTAATTGTCTGCCTTGTTGTTTCCATATCGCTACAAACATATCTGTAAGATTTTCTACAGCAGTTTTTTGGAATTGTAATGGATTAAATGTTTTCATATTAAATAATATTGTATATTTGCTTGTATACCTCAAGGATTGGTTGCGGTATTGTTTTGAGATTTATTTTTTTGTTATCTTCAAAATCAGCAATTTCAACTCTTTCTTCCCAACTAAACATATAAACTGTTACTGGTTTTTTAAGTGATAGGACTTCTTTTATAAACTCATCAAGTTTGTTTTGTTCTTCTCTGAAATATACTGCTGTCATTCTATCTTTGTTTTCAAACACTTGCCAATAATCATTTTTCTTTACTTGCTCTAGCGTATTTTCTGCGATTGCGAGCATTTCACCTGCGTGATGAGCTAGTAGTATTTTGTCTTTATCATCTGCATCAAGAATGTTGTGCTTACCAACAAAAGCAGTTTTGTAAAACTTAACTGATTGAAACAACCCACCTTTATCATTATATCCAGTAATGGCTGTTTTAATTCTTGGTAAACAAATATCGCTCATTATGTTATTTTCGTTGTCGGTAACTAAGATAAATTGCCTTGAACCTTTTGTGTCTTCATCTTTATTTAATTGCATAACAGCGTGTCCTGTTGTTCCTGAACCAGCAAAGAAATCTAAAACAATTATATTATTATCAAAATGGTTTAGTAATTCTCTTATTAGTTTAGTAGGTTTTACTGTGTCAAAACCGTGTTCTTTACCAAGAATTAAAGATAACTCTTTTTTACCGTCTTCAGCTGTATCAACTTGTTCTTTAAGCAGAAGCGACCAAAAAGGTCTTTCAATGGATTGATTTTCGTCTTCAGGATAGATAATTTTTTTTACTTTCCCTTCCACTATAATTATTTTATCTTCTTCAATTAAGCGATTAACTTCCTGAAGTCCAATTTTCCATCTTTTACCCGTTTGTGGAATAACACCTAAGATTGGAAACTTCATAGTATCTCTTTTCTTTCTTCCTATATCTGAGTCCTCAATATCAACAAGACGAGCTAGTCCTTTTTTAGTTTGAAAATTATATTTTCTTTGACCTTGTTCTTTTAGGACAAAACCTAGATATTTTTCTTTTGGTATCGCATTACTATAACAAAGAATGTATTCTATGTTTTGCTGTATTTGATATTTTGCCTTACCAGAATTAACTGGTTTGGTTTTATTCTGCCAATTAAGGATACCCAGCAATGAAGTTTCGCCAAAAATACTATCAGTAAGAAGTTTTAATTGTGCAAACTCGTTATCGTCAATACTTATGAAAATAACACCGTCTTTCGTTAGAAGGTCTTTGGATAACTCTAACCTCTTTCGCATAAAAGAAAGCCAGTAGCTATGACGAAAAGGGTGGTCTTTTGGCACATCTGTTCCATCAGGATATTTATCTAAAATCCTTTTATCTTTATAACGAAAACCGTCTTCTCCTGTGTTGTACGGCGGGTCAATATAAATAACATCAATCTTGCTCTTATGTGTGTAATTTAAGCAAGTAAGTGCGTGGTAATTATCACCCTCAATAAGTAGGTGGGTGGGTTCGGTATCTTTACTTTTAATTCCTTTTGTGGGTACATCTTCAAGAATTGGTAGTTTATTTTCTACATCATCTTCAAAACCTTCAGGCACATCAAGCCACACTAAACCATAGTGTTGTGTTTTTACAGCTTTTTTCCATTTCTCAATTTCTTTTTCAAGCTTGAGAATGTGATTTTCTTTTTGTTGTAGTAATTCTTTTTCAGTCATATTTATTTTGTGCTTGCTTTTTTTAAGAATGCTTCAAACTCAACTTTCGCTATCCGATACTCTTTGCCTATTTTATATGCCTTGAGCTTTTTTGCATCTATGTAGCGATAAATGGTCATAATGTTCAGGCCAAGTTTTTCTGCTAAATCATTTGCTGTGTAAAAATCTTTATTCATTGTAATTGCTTAAGGTTTTTATAATACTGATCAACTTTTTTAGACCAATTTGGGTAAAATTGTTCCCAAGTAGGTATAACACTCACTGGTAATTGCCTCATCGGTGTTTCTTTGTGTTGTTGACTTTTTCTTCCGAGTGTTTTCATCCATATTTCTTGTGAATGTTTTATCAATGGAGCAACCACCTTGCTTGGGATAATCCAGAAGTCTGGCTCTTTGTTGAATTGATTGAGGCGAACAAAAGCATAATAGAAATCATTAGACGCTCCATTTTCATCCTTAGCCGAAAGTATAAAACTTTTTGCAGTTTCTCTGTAAGCAGTTTTTATTGAAAGTTTTATAGCTCTACCGTCTGGACTCAATGCTAAAATATCATATTTTTCAGCTCGTCCAAGCGTAAGGGTAGCAATGAAGTTTTCCGCTGAGAGCCGAGAAGCTATGTAGTATTCTCCTGCGTTACCGATATTTTGTTTTTGCATAGTTATAATTATACTTTACTATTCTTTACAAGCCAAACTCACGAAGTGGACAACCTTATGAACACAACATAATAAAAATAGTATTGGCAGATCAATAACCTATGATATAATTCACCCACAACTGAATAAGCAGACCTAACCCTATAGTTTTTATTATAGGTATGGTTGCAGGTCGTATAAGGCACAAAGAACCCATCGCAGGGTCGCCTTATACGCCTTATCGGGAAACCGGTATGAGGGACTTCGGTCTCTACCTGTGGTGGGCTTTTTGTATATAAAAATAGTAAAATTATGAAAAAACACTACTCCTCAAACAAGGGTTTCATACAAATACCTGTTTTATTTTTTATAATTACCGGGATAATTATTACTGGTGGTGCTGGTTATTTTGGAGTAAAAAAATATGAAAATTATCATATTACCAAAGGGAAAGAAAAAGTAACGGAAGAAATTAAACCTCAAAAAGACATAGGGGTTGAAAAATTAACGAAAGAGACTGGGGCATCAAAAGATACTAAGCCAGATGTTAAAAAGGGGGCAATTACACCTTATGACTATGACCACCCCGAAAATAATCTTTCGTCATACCAACCCAAAATAAATGGTGCTGATGATAGTGTTTCTGTCATCAAAAAATGGAAGCCTAGAGTTGCATACATTGATTGTAAGGTTGTTTTTAATGGAAATAATATGGGAGAACAAACTGGTTCTGGGTATTTACTGGGTTACGACTCTCAAAATGGCGACATTATAATACTAACAAATCTTCACATAATTAAAGTTAATTTGTACTACCCTGACGGTGAACCAATCGGCACATCCCTCACAGCAACTTCTTGTGATATTAAAATCCCGGGTGATACTCAGTTTGTAACAGTTTATAAAGAAGATGGTTCTTTCACTGTTTCAGATAAAGAAGATTTTGCTCAAGTAACTGTAAAAAACCCAACTCCTTATATGACTAAAACTATAAAAAGTATATCGGGTAGTAACTGTATAAGTAAAGCCGAACTGGGTGAAAGAATACTAATACTTGGTTATCCCGGAATTGGCGACCAAAATGATATAACTGTAACTGACGGAATAATATCTGGCTATGACGGAAACCACTACATAACATCAGCAAAAATTGAATACGGTAATTCTGGTGGTATAGCAATATCGCTTAAAAATAACTGTTATTTAGGCATCCCAACTTTTGTTATTTCTGGAGAGCTGGAGTCTTTAGCAAGGATTTTGAACGTCAATGCGATATTTCCTAATTAAAATATGTTCAAAACAATTAACAAGTTTTCAAGATTAACAATTGTATTCACTGTTTTATATATACTTAGTGGTGTGTTTCTATTACTTCTCTCATTATCAGAAATATACCCAGTTTCAACTCCTTTTGAGTGGATACCAACCTTTGTATATGGAAACAAACTCTTATTACATCTAGTTTTGTCAATTCCTAATTACCTGTTTTGGATATTATCTACTCTTATACTTGGACTTGTAATTACAGCAATTGTTTTAGGTATAAGAGCGATCAAACAGACAAGCAAAACAAAAGAGAAAGGTAGGTGGATAGCGTTACTGCTGACAACACTTAATATCTTCCTACTTATAATTCTTGTGCCTATTGCTTTTATACTTTAATACCGAATATAGTAAGTCTATTTTTTCTGAAACTTAGACATAAGTCGCTCAATTAACTGTTCACGGGTATAACTAGCATAGATATTATGTTCCTCTGGAGAATATGCACCGACAACTTTGAATACTTGATCTGTTGCTTTTAATCTATCGTTTGGCTTTACTTTATCATTTAACATTATTTCTTCCACCACTTTCCTAGCAGAATACTCGTCAAAGCCTAGTGCTTTTAGTTCCTCTTGTACTCCTTTTTGAGCAATAGTCTCTCCGGGCTTTTTCTTTGCTTGCGTTTTGGTATATCCTACTTTTTCCAACAACTCACTCTTATTAAGAGGTTTAGCTCTTTTAGAGTTAAGGACTATCTCATTTGCGAGATTTTTTTGTCTTAGTGTAGATCTATTTTTGTTTTGTTTTATATACACCTTTTTTTATTTAATTCTTTTTTTTACTATTTCTGGTTCTACGACTATTACTTTTTTTAGAAATCTTCTTTACAAAAACGGTCGGTGTTATATCATCTGAAACTGGTGGATTGCTGATAATCTGATCATTATCGATTTGATTAGTTGGTGCAGGTAATTGAGAAACAGGTTTAATTCTTTTCTCATAGTAGTTGTTCAATATCTCTGGTTGAGGAGTTACAAAGTATGTAGGTAAATAGACTGGATAACCCTTATTATTCTCATACTCGATGGTTTTTCTTAAACCCGTAATTTCCATAAAAAATGGAGCTGGATAATCAGTAATATTTGTTGTGTATATTACCGAGTTTGTAATAAAAGCTGTAGCCCCTACAATTTTATCAGCTAATGATACTTGACCCGTAGAAATACCAATTTCTTTGTAGAAACAACCTAGTCGTCCTGCAATTCTCAAAACAACTTCGTCAATTAAAAATGTCTGTACTCCATTTAATGCATTCTCAATCTTAATTTCTTCCTCTACAGAAGACTCATCAATAAGTTCAAACAAGGTAACACTAGAGATTGCAACTCCCCAACCCGGACTTACAGCAAATACACTTTTCAAGTAGTCGATTATAAGCTTTGCAACCTGATCGTTACTTTTACTTATTCCACCTCTGCAAGCAGATGCACGTGAAAGAGTGTTGGTATCAAAAATTAAATAACGAGATGGTTTTTCATTATTTGGTTGAGTATTATTCTGCGGTGTTTGTTCTGTGTCCATCTTGTTCTAATTTATTTTCCCCTATTGAAGAAAAAACGCCACCAGAAATAGCCCTCTCAATTTGATCTAAAGCACTGTTAGTTGAGAGTTTTTTTATCTCTTTCTTTTCACTCAACAGATCATTTGGATTTCTACTAAAATCAAACTTTACTAACTCTGCGTTAGGTAATTTGCCTTTTGAACTATATTTTTCTTCTTCTTTTGTCATAGTGGTATTATACTACACAAAAAGCAAACTTTTTATTTGTTCCAATGCTATGTTGGGATATGGGTATTCCTTAATCCAATCTATCGTTCTAAAATCGTCCGCCAGAGCGAGCTTAATAACTGTTTTGTAAGATTCAAATGACAGAACCGACACATGTAGCGGTTGACTTAGGAGTTTTTCTTATATTGATGCAGATAGGTAGTTTAAATCCGAACTACACAGATTTATCGCTTATTATTGGTTCGAATCTTGTTGATTTGGACCACTTATTCTCTCGACCTATTTACCAGCCAGGAAGAGATTCATTTAAAACCCATTTCCTCTACAAACAATGGAAAATGGTATTACTTTTATCAATACTTATGTTGTTTGTCAGGCCATTAATGTTTCTGGGCATTGGTCTGGTTCTTCACTTTTTCTTAGATTATCTGGATACAATAAAAGAGAAAATCCATCTCTAATTTAATCCTGCTCCAATTCAGAATTTGGATACCCTAAATAAAAAGTTCGTAGGGGTTATAAAACCAGTATCAACTGGAAAGCCTAGGCGTTGATCATTTGATATTTTTCGGAATGTTTAATGTATAATTAAACTCTATGAATAAACAAACCAAGTTATTCCTTGAAATAATATTCTCCATCGCTTTCGTCCTCGTCGGCACATATTTTGTATATGGACAATTGGAATTCGTAAATTCCTTTTGGAATGCGCAAAGTATTTGGAGTTCCATTTTGGCGATTGGATGGATTATTGTTTCCCTTGGATATTTTCATCAAGGTTGGCTCATTCATGAAAAAAGAAATGCCCACAATGTATCTGCCCTACTCCCAATAGCAGTATTTTTTATACAATGCATCTTATTTGTGAAAGGCATCTACTATCACGACTGGTCACTGATTTGGGGTGCTTTAGTAGTAAACTCCGGAGTGGTTTTTAGTCTATACCATATAATTAGAGCGAACAGGAAAAAATTATGATTACCCAACTCCAAAGAGAACAACTTATAAAAGAAGCCGCTCTGGCTTTGGAAAATGTTTACCCAAAAAGTTCAAAGGTTGCATATTCTGCGGCTTTATTGACCAATACGGGAAATATCTATTCGTCGTCGCAATACGGCTCAGACACATACTCTCTCACGCTACACGCAGAACAATCCGCCCTGGCTCACGCCGCGGCCCATGGCGAAGGAAATTTAGTGGCTATCGCTGTTACCAGTAACGAAAAGTTAGAAAAAGGAGAATTTACGGCACCGTGTCATATGTGCAAGCAGCTTCTTTGGGAAAGCAGTCTTCATTCCGGATTACCTATGCTTATTATTCTTGCGAACAGTTTTGGAGAAATAAAAGAAGTAAATCTTGACGACTTGATGTCTCTACCTTGGCCAACTAAAAAATCCTAAAACTTATGAAAATATATATCATCAGACACGGACTCACTAACTATAATAAAATAGGCAGAATAAATAGCCGAGGAGTAGATGAGCCTTTGGCCCCTGAAGGAGTAGCGCAAGCGGAAGAGACATCGCAAAATATGCCGGAAGGCATCGTAAAAATATACGCATCCCCCCTACTAAGAACTAGGCAGACCGCCGATATCCTGAATAAAGACCTTGGACTGGAGATCGAGTACGCGCCCGAACTTATGGAAGTCGATTTTGGTCTGTTCACGGACAGAACTTGGGTGGAGATCGAGGAAGAGTATAAAGGGTTTCGTCGGTCTTTCACCGACCAAACATACGACTTCACCTCTCACAATGGAGAAAGTATTACGGATGTGGTGGGACGAGCAAGAAAGATGATCGAGAAGATCAAGAAAGATCATGTGAACGAGAGAGTTCTCCTCGTCACCCACGGAGGCGTCGTGCGGGCTATTCATAATATTTATAATAATGAAATATTGGGAGAAACAAAAAACGCCACGATTTACGAAATTGAGGTATAAAGAGTGGTTGTGGAAAATATTTAATCACTTATATCCTAACCACCTCCGCTTTCAAAATCATTCCAGAAGAACTCGGCTTCAGGGTACCGCTTACGGTTATAACATCCCCTACACGAATATCTGTAATAGCAACTTTTTTACCTTTAGAGTCTAGAAATATGGTACCGAAATGTCGTTTACCATAATCCGACGCGTCAGTATGAATTATCCAGCTCATCTTCGTCGCTTCCCATGAAGTACCCACAACTATAGTCGTCCCCGACACAGACTCCACTAGCCCACCTTGTAAAAAGACCATGCCGTTACTTGCTATATGAACCTCAAGAATAGATTTACTGTTAGAAACCTTAGAAACTAGAGAGGCAGGATTGGGCTCTTCCGCTTTTACGGTTTCTGCACCGGGCAGTAAATATGTAACGGTAAAAAAGAGAAGACCAACAATAAAGGTACTGACGGATACACCAAGAAAACCGGCTAGGCGAGGATTGCTTCGAAAAATTGGGAATTTTGTTATCAGATATTTCATAATAAAAGTTGTTTGATGGTTACATACTGTGACGGTGGTATGAGATAATTCTTACAAAAAAATCGTGTTTTAATATGTAACAATTTGCACTTTAGGACGGCTTAATCTTTATAACAATCATATTAAAAACTAACACTAAAAACATGTTAACAACAATCGCTATTATCCTCGTTATATTATGGCTTCTCGGTGTGGTGTCTTCGTTTACTCTTGGAGGATTCATACATATCCTTTTGGTAATAGCAGTCGTGGTAATACTCTTAAGGGTAATTCGCGGAGACAGACTCCTCTAGACCCTATTTAATCGTGTTAATATTAACTAACTTGCACTTTCTATGTATCGTGGTATTATAGTGGACGGAGAAAAGGAGACCTTATGTATCTAGACATGATAAGACTGAATCAAACGCAGGTGGTGCAACACCCCTGCGGGCCGGAGATCCGTCACAGGTACCTGACACATCTGTCAAACGGAACTACGGTGGCATTGTGGTCTGTGTCGGCAGACTCCTGTTTCGGCCCAGAGACACGAAACTATGACATCGTGGTCACCGTCCTTGAGGGTATGGGTATCGTCCTCATCGGCGACGAAGAGGAGCCGTACCACCCGGGCATGACCACCCACATCCCGGCCGGCACGAAGGCCTGCATCAAGCAAGCCGGCACGGATACGACCGTGCTACAGTGCAACTTCCCCACCCTCAGGATTGAGTAAGAGGGGTAAGTCCCCGCCCGTCAACGAACCCGCCCCTGTGCTGGTAGTCGGGGGCGGGTTTTGTTTTATATAAAACACAAAAGACCACCGATCGGAGGTCTTTTGTTTATTAAACTAAATAATAAAGCAATTTATTGAACCAGAGTCTTGAATGAACCCTCTGCGCCCAGAACCGTATTTCCTTTAACATCAGTGCTTCCAACAACATAGAAGTATGTCGTACTTGTCGCTAAGTTAGACAAAGTTAAACTGTGCCAGAATCCCATTCCACCGGAAACCTGTGTTGGAGTTTTTGTAGTATCAATCGGTGTTGTTGTACTTACCCACAATTTACTATTCGATGATTCATCTGTAACCCAAACTATATTGGCTGATATATCGGTTATTCTGAAAGCGGTGGAGAAGAGGATTTTTGGAGCGGTAGCATCAACTTCCATGATTGCTTTTGTCTTGAACTCATAAACCTTTGATCTGACTAATCTGCCATCCGTACCTTGATACTCTATGAAATAGTAGTACTTGGTACTCACCGACAAATTAGACAATGTTGTTTTGTGTTCGAGAGAGAAAACTGTCTCTTCTACAAAAGATAGACCGGTTGTCGTGCTGGTTTTTGACAAATTACTGTCTGTCGAGAAGTAAACTTTACCTTTTGTTTCTTCTTTTGTCTTCCAGTTAACTAGTGCTGTGCTCGTTCCAACTCGTTCGTTAACGGCAGAAATCCTTATGCCCGCCTTTGTGTCTGCATCGGTCTTATTGAAGAAACGGGCAAACCAACTAACCAACGATCCTCTGTTATCTTTATTTTCTTTACTGTTCGATTTTGAATTTTTCCTGTTATCACCGCCGGACTTATCATCGTCATTCGATTTTAACGACGCTTCTCCTCTGATACTGTTATTTGATCTTATACTATTATCACCTTGATTGTTTTCGGCGATTAAAGCCGTTCTTAGTGCAACCGAGACTTCCGCTCTTTCATCGTCATTTATTTTTAATAATGATGCATTAGCCATAAATGGTGACAAGGCCATGCTCATTACCGAGAAAGCCAGTATGTAAGACATATTTCTTTTAATCATAAATTTTTAAGTTAATTTTAATTGAGGTTAGGGTTATGGTTGTATTCAGAAACCCACACCTACTTTTGTTATGACGCCCTGTTTCTTTCGTTCTTACACTATTATTAACGAGAGTTTGTGGTATAGTAAGCCTTAATCAAAGATGTAATATTGGTAAGAAATAGTTACTTAAAGCGTCTAAAACTATGAAAGGCCCCGAAGAAATGTTTCTGGATACATATAACACCTATTCGGACCAAATCTTTCGGTTTGTCCTCTTTAAGTTAAGCGACAGAGAAAAAGCCAAAGATCTGACGCAAGAAACTTTCATGAAGACCTGGATCCATATTTCCAAAAATGGCAACCTGGAAAATGTAAGGGCTTTTCTCTATAAGGTAGCGAGGAATCTGGTCGTCGACGAATATAGGAGAAAAGGTAGAGTAAACATAAGGTCTTTGGATGAACTTGTGGAAGATGGCTACGATCCAAAAACGGAGGAATCCGAATCTTTGATGGATAAGATAGACGGCAGAGAGGCCTTAAAATTCATAAAACAACTGCCCCAAGCATATTCGGATATTTTATTTATGAGGTATGTGGAAGAATTGGATATTTCTGAAATAGCTTCCGCTCTCGATAAATCAACAAATGTCGTCTCTGTCAGAATAAATCGAGGTATAAAGAAACTGAAAGAAATAATAAGTAAAAAAAATATATAATTGCTCCTATGTACCGAAATCTATTTAAAAAAATAAAGAAAGAACAACTAAGTCCGAAAGAAAAAGCGGATGGGTTTTTGAAACTCCGAGAGTTTATAAAAGAAAATCCAATACGATTTACTCCGGAAATGACCGTGGCAGAGAAAAAAGGCGCACCCATAAAATCTCCTTTCTTTAATGGCTTCTTTTTTGGGCAGAGAACTTTCGTTTTGGCCGGGGCTTGTATGCTTCTACTCGTTGCTGGAGGAACGGCTATCGGCTCAAACTCTTCGTTACCCGGAGAAATTCTTTACCCCGTGAAAATATTGAACGAAAAAATGGAATCATTCTTGTCTGTGGGAACAAGGGCCCAGACCGAAGTTGAAATTCAGCATACCTTAAAAAGGCTGGATGAAGCTGAAAATCTATCAAATCAGAACAGACTCGACGAGAAAAAACAGATAGAAATTACCGATAATGTCTCATTAGGACTCCAGGAGATATCAAAAAAGGTCACAAAATTGCAGGATGACGGCAAGACAAAAGATGTCGAGGAGATAAATACCAGATTTAAAAAATCTCTGGAGGTACGCCGAGGAATAATACTAAAACTTGAAGAAGGGTGGAATGAAAAACAAAAATCTGCCTCTAGCACGAAAGAAGATGGGGAAAATTCATCGAATAAGGACTCGTCAAAAAACAGGGAGCAAATCAGAGAATCGGGAGGCGTATTGAATGTAAAAACGGAAAATCCTCTTGAATTATAAGAACCCTTACTTATCCTGAGATTCCAGTTTAACCGCCGCTTCAGGAGTTGAAACAGTTCTACCCATAAGAAAGAGTCTGATTATACCAACCGCCACAATCCAGTAAACGAGCATGGCCAAAAGTGTAGTCCACTCAAACACACTCCCTTCTATTTGGGTTCTGCTAAACACCGCGTTAAATGGAGAGGTAAAAACGGATGTGGCGCCATAAATAAAGCTTGTAAATCCGGCGCCAGCATTGGCACCGAGAAGTTTCAAGACGAATCGAAAGGCTAAGAGTATTTCCAGTAACCCCAACACATACCAAACTATTTGCGTGCCACGGTATAGAGGTTTTGTTGATGAAGAATTATATGATGATTCCATAAATTTTTGTTGTTAGAATTAATATTTAGTTTTTTGTCTTAAACGCCTGCCTTTCCCCTCGTACCGTACCCATACTGTTTTCGGCAACAAGTCGGAAATAGTAGTTAGTGCCCGAATTAAGCCCCGTAACAAATTTATCAATAGGCACAACCGCTCCCCCGGCACCCACATTAACAGGATCGGATGATTGCAATAGTACCTGCCCTAGTAATGAATTCGTGCTGTACTCAAACCAATACTTCGTATCAGCAAGATTCGGATTAACCGTACCGTGCAAGGTTGCTCCCGAAGAGGTTACCGCCGAAGCGTTACCCGTAGTGACACTCGGAACTTTTGCCGATACCGGCCCCAATGTCTTGAAATTTAATATTGAACCGTTAATCGTCCCGAATTGGTTTTGAGCATTGATCCGAAAATAATATGTCGTCAGGGGTTCAAGGGAAGAAAGGGATACGGAAGCTGATGATTTCGTATTACCGTCACCAATAGAAGAGAAAGCTGAGGTATCCCCCAATTCCACGGTCTTACCATATTCAAACCAATATTGTGTTGATGCATTATTTGGCGTAACTTCACCATTTATAATAGCCGTTGTTCTGGATATGGCGCTGGCTGGCAGGGTTTTTGTCCTTGGAGCACTCCCCACCGGAGTTGATACACCTTCCGTGGTCTCTAATGTATATTGCCCACCAACCACTCTTCCATAGCGGTTTTCCGCGACAAGTCGAAAGTAATATGTTGTGTTTTTAACAAGTCCTGTAATATATGCCGGGGCTTGGATTGAGACGAAACCGGAACCAAGCGTCTGATTTAAAGTCTTACTTCCAAGGTTATTGGTATTACCATATTCATACCAATAACTTGTAAACGCCCCCCGTGGGTTGACCGTACCATTAACAACTGCTGTTGTATCCGTTGGAGAAAATGATGAGTTAGTGACGACAATTGGCAACCCGGCTTGAGATGTCACGACCGTGTTCGTACCGGTAGTATTAGTATCGTTATTTACGGTAGTAGATGTAGTTGTGGCATTAGGAGACGGACCAACACCTCCACTAAAGCTCCAGATAGCCCACCCAACTATTGCCACCACCACGATGCCTCCAACAATCATTATTGTTTTTTCCATAATATTTATGTTATTTTTTAATTATGTATAATCCTACACACTAAGACGAGACGGAAACCGCTGTATTACAGGTGTATAATTATAATTTTGTTATAATGGAGTAATGAATCCCGTTAGAGTTTAACTGGGCTCGGAGATGTTGTAATCATACTAATGAGGTTAAATAGGCTTTAATGTACTAAAATATATAATGATAAACTCTAACGAGATGAACTATTTTTATGAAACCCCATATCTGTCGGAAATAACAGAAAAATCTCACAGTGAAACGGTTATGATTTTTAAACACTCCTCCACCTGCACCGGAAGTGTTAAATTATATAAAAAACTGGAGGAACTAATGGAGAAGGGCGATTGGAAAACTCCGGTTTATCTAGTAACGGTTCAAGTATACCCAACATTATCAAAAAACATATCCGAAATATTTGATATAAAACATGAAAGCCCGCAAATAATAGTTTTAAAATCCGGAAAAGTCTTATATGAAGCCCATCACAACCAAATAGATATAGAAAATCTTATTAATTCACGAATGTAGTTTCGGAGGATTTTTGGCCAAAAGTCGCGTATAAAATAAAAACTGGAACCCGAGACATACAGTTAGTACATTGAGGGACCAGTTTTTATTTTAGACGATGAAATTAAGCAAAAAGACCGGGAACCGATACTACATCTTTCCCACTGAGCAAGCCTTGCAGTTACCCTTGTGAGTGAAAATCTCATACAAAGCTGCCAAACCTACCAACAAATAGACAAGCTTAGCCAAACCTGGACCCAGCGCCTCTACGACATCATATCCCAGAGCATGAAGACCCCATGCCAAACCACCAACTATCAAGAGCACGAACGCAACCATGTGTAATGATTTCATACGATAAATTAATTAAGATAACTAATAACTACCCCTTTTATTATACAATATATAGTGATTTAGTCACCAGCAGCCTGTGTATTACTTTAGATCTAAAACTAGTTATTATTATCAGCTATTTTATTCTGCTGACTGAATATAACCCGCCTAATTTCATCAGGGTGACGGACGGCACTGATATAGAACTCTCGGCTGTCTTCACTGGCCGTCTGAACCTGCACATTACCGAAACCTAAGAGAGTCGGAATAAAACCGTGAACATCCAAAGTTATGTCCTGTATCTTGTCAAAATGTAGATTTGAAACCTCTCGATCGAAAATCCGGCGTTGATCTATGGCAATAATACGCTTCTCGGTTATATACCAAACATCAAGATAAAATTTCGTCCAATCGACAAAGAAAGAGGCCCATATAGACAGAAGCCAAAGTGAATAAAAAAATAAAAACGCGGCCGAATGATTTCCTGGAAAATCAATAGCAAGTATGGACGGTATGAACACCCTTATTACAGCGAATAAAATTATCGGCAGAAGAGCTACCACCAAGAGGGCCGCCCCGTAACCTACAAAAACAATCCAATGCTTGCGCACCACCATTATGACATGCTCGTCGTGATTTAAATGTAATACTTCGTATGACATAGTTTAAAAATAATTTATGGCCAAGCCGGCAACAGTAAACAAGGCTAGCGAGACTAGCACGAAAATTGTCTCCCCTATAACAACACCGGCACTGCGCATTCCGTATGACGACCAATGATACATCAAAACCGACGAGATGATCGTATAAATAACAAAGAAAAAAACCAGTATGGCCACAAAAACAGGTTTATTTATAAAGAGTGATAGGTCTATATCGGGTAAGGCTGGCAATGAAAATAATGGTGACTGCATATCTATATTATAACAATAACTATTCGTTTTTAGCAAAAGCTGAGCCAAATTATCAATAAGTGGTTTGACTTATTGTCCGAAGTTTGCTTTAATTGAGCGGTCGCCGGCACGGGCCGGTTTTTCAAATCATCAAAATTATGGAAATTAGAAATATTGCAATAATAGCCCATGTCGACCATGGAAAAACGACCCTTACGGACGCCCTTATGAGACAGACGGGCATGGTTACGGCCGAGGGTGTGACCATGGATTCTAACGCTCTTGAGCAAGAGCGGGGCATTACTATATACGCCAAAAATACATCCGTGTATTATCCCGGAAAAAACTCCGGGCGAGAAGTGACAAAAATCAACATCGTCGATACGCCGGGCCACTCCGACTTCGGTTCGGAGGTAGAGCGAGTTTTGCGCTCCATCGACACGGTGCTCCTTTTGGTTGATGCTCAAGAAGGACCAATGCCCCAAACACGATTCGTTTTGAAAAAATCTCTTGAACTCGGACTTAAGCCTATCGTCATAATAAACAAAATAGATAAACCGGCCGCTCGACCGGACGAAGTGCACGAGATGGTTTTGGAACTTTTTATGGAACTTGGGGCCAGCGATTCGCAGTTGGATTTTACGACAGTATATGCCATAGGTCGCGACGGTATAGCAAAAATGAAACTCACGGACGAATCGAAAGACCTAACTCCCCTTTTAGAAACAATACTTCGTGAAGTGCCACCGGCGACAGGGGATAAAAATCTGCCGGCAAGAATGCAATCGTTTAATCTAGCTTATGATAACTTCCTCGGTCGCCTCGCAGTCTGTCGAATGTATGAAGGCACAATAAAAGTCGGTGATGCGGTTTTCGTCAAACAACATCACGACGAAAAAGCAGCTCAAACAGTTTCCGGAAAATTAACAAAGATGTTCTCCTTTGAGGGTACCAAACGAGTAGAAATACAGGAAGCTTCTGCCGGAGATATTGTTATGATAGCCGGACTTCCTACGGTTTATATTGGAGACACTATTTGTAAGGACGAGAATGCGGAAATGTTGCCTTCTATCAATATAGATGAGCCGACTATTTCGTTGAATTTCCTTGTGAACGACTCACCTTTTGCTGGCCGTGAAGGAAAATTTGTAACGGGACGACAAATACGTGACAGACTGGAAAAAGAACTGGAAATAAACGTGGGGCTTAAGATTGATTGGAATAACAACGAGTACTTTACTGTTTATGGAAGAGGTGAATTGCACATCGCCATTCTCTGCGAAAATATGCGACGCGAAGGTTATGAACTTCAAGTCTCACAACCACAAGTTATTATAAAAGAAGAAAATGGAATCAAAACCGAGCCCTTTGAAGAAGTGACCGTAGATGTTTCGGATGAATTGGCCAGTTCGGTTATCGCAAGACTTACAGAAAGGCGCGGACTTTTGATGAATATAAAACAAAGGCATGGTCAGCAGAGAATCATTTTTGAAATACCAACAAGGGGTCTTTTAGGGTATCGTGGTCAGTTTGTGGTAGATACGAAAGGCAACGGGATTTTGTCTTCACGGTTTATAGAATTTCGAGAATATGTGGGTGATATAAAAAAGACCAGCTATGGCTCTATGGTTTCCATGACGGCAGGCAAGGTCCTGGCTTTTGCCTTAGACAACCTGCAACAGAGAGGGACATTGTATGTCGACCCGGGAGTAGAGGTATACGAAGGAATGGTTATCGGAAACACTTCAAAAGGTGAAGACCTCTTCGTAAACCCGACCAAAGGCAAACAGCTGACAAACATGAGAGCCTCCGGTTCCGACGACAAAGTCTATCTCACCGCAACAATGAAACTCGACATCGAGAAAGCCATGGAGGTCATGTCCGAAGATGAATATATAGAAATCACTCCAAAGTCGGTGAGATTGAGAAAGAAGGTACTGAAGGTTAAGTAAGAATATTAGATTTGAGAAAAGGCATTGGCCACGCGTGGAACTGCACGCGACCAATACCTTTTTCAAAAAGAGCTACCTCTTCCGGCCACCAAGTCGGCGGTAGTGACACCGCCTGCACTCTTGCCGTGGGGGTGAGATGATTTTGAGAAGCCGATGGGCCTCTCTCACTCGCCTCTCCTCTTCGGCCTTGTGCAGTTCACGAAGAGCATCGACGAGCTTCACAAGATCACCAATTCTGACTTGGTGAGCCTTGCTGTGCTCGACGAGGCAGATCGCAAACATAGGAACCCCCGCTATCTGCGCAAGGTGATCACGGCTTATGTGACCCCTCCAACTCCTCATCTCCTTTCCGAAAATGAAACATGCGCGCCTTCTTCCGCCTTTCACTACCGCCCCTACTTTCATAGCGCTCCTGGGGAACTTGGAGTGACCATTCACTCTGTCTATAATCTAATACTATATAAAGCAATATGCAAACATAGACTTATGCACAGTCTTCGGTGCTATACTCCCCCACTTTTACCCTTTTTATATGAAAAGTTGTAGCTTTTACGCCTAAACTCTCGGCCAAATCAGAAACGAACTGCCTAACATAAAACCCGCTCGAAACAGTTATGGAAATTTTATCAATTAGAAAGATGTCAAAGAGACTCTTTGACATAAGTTCCTGCCATTGTTTTATTATTTCCTCTTGCCTGAAATCACCGGAAACGGAATTTATATTTCTTACGATATATCGTAAGAGATCATCTTTTACAATCTCTCGTCGTGATACAAAATCCACGGAATGAACCTCAACCTCATGACTCGGTATTTCAATCTCATTCAATTTCCCTTCCCTAGCCCATTGAAAAAGTGGCTTACTGTCCACAGGCTTCGACGAATATGCCGGATACTTTTGTTCAAACTTACCAACAAACTTTTTTAACTCTTTTTTTAAATCTTTCCTAGACACTAAATGCTGACTACTAACCCCTACTCGACCTAAAAGGTCGAGTGTATCCGTCTCAAATCCCCATAAAATCTCAAACTCATATATTTTTGGTAACCCTAAATACTCATCCTTTTTCTTTATCTCCTCACCTGACAAAACTAAAAGTAGCCCTTCTGCCATAGGATCCAGTCGCCCGGCATATGTCATTACCACATCCGAATACTCCGGATTCTCCTTTTTGAACCTTAAAATTACCTCGTTTGGTGTCTCTCCAATATTTTTATACAGCAGATGGACACCACTATTTTTTTTCATATATTCTGTTACAATAACCCATATGTCAGATAAATCAAAACCAGAAAACAAAATCAGCACTGAACCGTATAAAGGTGTTCGAGATTTCTATCCGGAAGACATGGCTGTTCAAAATTATATTTTTGACACATGGAAAAAAGTGGCCAAAGAAGCCGGCTTTGTAGAATACTCCGCATCCATCCTTGAACCTGCCGAACTGTACAGAGCAAAAACTGGCGAGGAAATAGTAAACGAGCAAATGTTCACTTTCACGGATAAGGGTGAGCGGGAGATTGCTCTGCGTCCAGAAATGACCCCAACCTTGGCCCGAATGATTGCAGGAAAACGAAAATCTCTCAAATTCCCCCTCCGATGGTTCTCTATCCCGAATCTTTTCCGGTACGAGAGACCTCAACGAGGGCGAAAACGTGAACACTGGCAGTTGAATTGCGATATTATGGGCATAGCTGACCTCTCGGCAGAAGTAGAGACTATTTCTCTAGCTCACGCCATTATGAAAGCCTTCGGGGCGAAAGACAAGGACTTCGTGATACGAATAAACGACAGAAAACTCCTGAACGAAAAATTTGGGAACGAAAAAGCCATAAAACTTCTCGACAGAAAAGATAAAATGTCTGCTGAAGAGTTCGATCAAAAATGGAGTGAAGTATCATCGGAACCTTTTGACCCGAATATCGAACCGAACGAGACTATTAAAAAACTTATCGATGGTCTGAATAAAAAAGGGATAGCAAATGTCATCTTCGATACAACCATAACTCGTGGTTTTGACTACTACAACGGCGTAGTCTTTGAAGTTTTTGATACGGACCCAGCAAACAACCGCTCACTCTTTGGTGGCGGACGGTATGATAACCTCTTGGAGATTTTTGGCGTAGAACCAATACCGACTATCGGCTTCGGTATGGGAGATATTACTATACGAGACTTTCTCGAAACGCACGGCTTACCAACATGCGAAAAGTAGTTTTTGATATCGAAACAAAGAATATTTTTCAAGATGTCGGGTCAAACAACCCGGAGGATTTGGATATATCGGTCGTAGGAGTATACGATTACGAAACGGATAAATACCTGACCTTTTTGCAGGAAGAATTCGACAAGATGTGGTCGTTTTTCAAAAAAGCCGATGTTATAATCACATTCAACGGCGAGTACTTCGATATCCCCCTTCTGAACAAATACTACAAAAAAGCAGGCCACGGCGACCTAAAGAATATTCGCTCTCTTGATATTTTCAAAGAAGTGAAACAGACCTCCGGCAGATGGTTGAAATTGGATAAAATAGCCGAAGGGACTTTTGGTATAAATAAAGTCGGCGACGGCCTGGAAGCGGTAAAATGGTGGCGGACCGGCGAGATAGATAAAATAAAGAAATACTGCACGGAGGACGTAAAAATCACGAAGGATGTCTATGAATTCGCTCTTAAAAATAAAAAGATAATGTATAAAGAAGGACCTTTCGTTAAGGAAATAAAACTTGAAACGAAACACTGGGAGCCAATCGCGGAAGTAAAAACGCAAAGTTTGTTTTAGAGACCACTCACGTCCGCTAAATTTCTTTCTCATAATATTTTTCAGAGAGACGCGGATAAATTTTTGCTAAAATTTTCCTTGAGTTCGCTCCGTCGAGCCTCACTAGTCTCTCTTCAAAATATTATTCGACAAAATTTAGCTTAGTGGTTATTTTAAATTTTTTGTACGACTTTATTTTCTTATGAGTAACGCGAATTAGAAAATAAGAAGTGCCCTTGTGGTATTAAAAAAGGCGGAGGTTTGCAGTCCCTCCGCCTTTGCCCGTCGCCGACGCCATCTGGGTTGGGCTCTCCGGCCCGCTTCCTCACCAGTGACGCTCCGCGCCGTCTTACCTCTTTTGGCCCACCATACTTCGTACGCAGGGCCGGCGCCCGCCGATCAGCCGCCCGCCGTCGCGTCGGAGTGCGTGCCGTGGCTGTTGGCCGCCGTCGCCGCGCGCGTCGTGTGGTTGGTCGGAATCATCGTGCCGGCGCCCTTGGGCGTCGCGTTGATGTCGAAGTTATCCAGTCCGGCGCTCGCGCCGTGATCGCTCCGCATTCGTCGCATGGTCACCTCGTTGGCTCTTGGGTCGAAACAACAATCAGTAACAGAAGACTAAACTTTACCATACCCCTCTCTTGCCGTCAAGTATTTTATATTGTTAAATATGAGAATCGCAAAAATATGGCTTAAAATAACGAAAATCCGCAGGAGGGCGTTACTCCCACGGATGTCTATCTCGTCATGTACTGTTCGGTCAACCTTTGCACTGCCCTTGAGGCGTGTGTGCGTATGACCTACCGTTTACTGTCCTTGCCTCCCCATTGCCTAAACGCCGGGTGGGGGTAAAAAAATTGTAGCATATTCACTCAGAATCACCAATCAATTTTTTAAGACTTGGACCTAGATATACAAATGTTAAATAAGCAACTACCACACCGAGAATCATTCCACCTAAAATATCCGATGGATAATGAACTCCAGCCATAACCCGTGCAATGGTCATGAGAAGTGAAGCTATGAGAAACCAAATCCCCCACTTTTTGTTATAGAGATAAATAGCGAAAGAAAAAGCAAAAAAGAAACTGGCGTGTCCCGACGGAAACGAGTAAGAATTTTCCGTAAACAACGACTGTATGTCATAAGTCAGAAAAGGTCTCGGACGATGATAGAAAAGTCGGATAAACTCCTCGACTGCGTATTTTGTAAACAGAGCGGAAAAGAAGACAACCCCCGCCAGCCATATTTTTTCTCTAAAAGAAGATGATTCTCGATAAAGTAACACAAGAAATGCTATCGGTAAAACAAAAGCTAAGTAAACAGCGAAAAAAACTATCGCCTGGTCTACCACTCCATAATTCCCAACCACAGTATTAAGCATAAGAAATATGAAGACATCAAGGTTGGTAAAGAATTGCATCATATAGTAGAATGATATCATAATAACTTTATAAATTAATACTAGAATCTCATGAATATGGAAAAATTATCGGTTCCAATAGCAATCGTCATCGCCGGAATCCTCATCGCCGTAGCGCTTTATTATTCGAATATAAACCCTCCGAAACAAGTCGTGAACACCGCGCCGACTGGCACATCCGGCGACATAGAAATGCGGGCTATTACGTCGGAAGACCATATTCTAGGAAATCCTAATGCGGATATAATTATCGTCGAATATTCTGACCTTGAGTGTCCGTATTGTAAGGCCTTCCACTCAACACTGAAACAGGTCATGGCGGACTATGGTTCAAATGGTAAAGTAGCTTGGGTATACAGACACTTCCCTATTGATCAACTGCATTCCAAAGCTAGAAAAGAAGCCGAGGCTACCGAATGTGCCAACGAACTAGGTGGTAACGAAAAATTCTGGCAATATATAAATATGCTTTACGATACTACAAACTCGAACGACTCTCTCGATTTGGCCCAACTCCCAATCATCGCTAAAAACGTAGGTCTAGATGTTAAGGCTTTCAACGAGTGTCTCTCCAGCGGAAGATACTCTGCCAAAGTCGAAGCTGACTACCAAGACGCGGTCAAAGCTGGAGGAAAAGGCACCCCAAACTCGATTCTGGTCTCGAAAGACGGTACAAAAACAACGGTCCAGGGAGCACAGCCATATGCAAACTTGAAAGCAATAATCGACGCCCTACTTAAGTAGTTTTCTATAAGCACAATACTGACAATTTTTATCTTCACAAGTCTCACTCCAAAAAGCCAGAGTGGTTATTTCTTGAACTACGGTTTTTATAGTTCCTGATAGCGCCTCCAGATCTTTATCTTCTATTTCAAATTCTTCTCGGTTGTAACCCCCCGAGTCGTTTGGCTCCAAAAACTCGATAATTCCGGATACCATCTCCGTCCCGTCATATAGTTTCAAAAGCAGTTTGTAGAATTGCAATTGACGAATCAAATCTCCGTTGGAATTTCGAGTCTTACCTTCTATGTCGTTACGGGATCTTTGCTTACCTGTCTTATAATCCGTAACTATCACTTTGCCTTTTTTCAAAACTTCAACCTTGTCCAAGTTTCCGGATAGGATGACACCGTCGGATAGCTCGACGCCGTTTATTTTAAACTCTGTAATTACCGGATTGGTTAGTATGGGCCTGGACCAGTCAAACCAGCCGGAAAGAGACTTTTTACCGCGGGCCAGAGCCTCCTCTGCCTCCCTAGGCGACAATATGCCTAAAAGTCCTAAATGCCTCTCATAAGAATCAAGAAGGAATTTTAAACTCGGTTCCCTATCTTTTGCCACTCGCCACAAATCCTCAACCGCCGAGTGTATAGCAATACCATAAATCTGATGTTTTTCGGGAGAACTGGGAATACGCAGTAGGTTTCTATAAAAATACTTCCACGGACAAGATAAGTAGTTATTCAGAGCACTAACCGATAAGGGGTGTGAGTGAAATAATTCCCCAACAAAATCCTTATCTATCTTCAATACTCCCGGAGCCTTTCTTTCGGTAAATAATTTCTGCGGATTCTCCAAGAGACTTTTTTCGAACTTGGTCGTATCCACTATTTCCTTTTTATCATCCCTTATTTCCAGAATAAAAGGCGACGGCAGAACATCCCTACCGTTTTCGTCATACGAAGAGTAAGTTATACAAACTGACTTCTTGGCTCGGGTCAGGGCCACATAAAACAACCTCCTTTCGTCTTCTATTGAATTTTTCTCCATACTGACATCGCTATCGCCTTTAATATACACCGCCGGAAGGAGGGGCAGATGGTCCCTGTCACTTTTTTCACCAAAAGATGTCTCGGTGGCATTCACGATAAAAACATGCTCAAACTCCAAACCTTTCGAGCCGTGGGCTGTCATAAGACGAACGGCATTTTCGGCAACATTGTGTCTTGGGCGCTTTATAAACAATTTATGCTCCCGTAAAACATCGATGTAGTGCATAAAATCTTTAAACTCCGCGCCGGCCTTATTAGTGGCAATCCTTTTACCTTCGGTAAACAATTTTTCGATACCGAGAAAGGCTCCGGCGTCACGCGAAGAAATCATTGAATCCAAAATGCCGGACTCCCGCAATATCTTTTCCAAAAATTCCGACAGGCTCGATGTATTGGCCGACTTGGCCCATGATTTGATTTTTCCTCCCAACTCTTTTATTGCTTTATTTTCAGAATCAGAAACCAGGTCGTAAAGAGAAACTTTACTTTTTGACGATTCGGCGATAAGTCGATATGAATCCAACGGGTCGATATCGAACTCGTCTATATGTAGAACCGGAGTCAAAAACTCTCCATCGCCATAGTGGTAGACGGCATCAAAAACAGCCAGGAGTTTCCGGACAAACCTCTCCGAGAGCAGGTCCTCATCGGATTCTATGGTATATGAAACCTTGGCTCTTTCCAAAGCCTCGGCCACGACAAAAGCCTCCCTGTTGGACCGATATAATACCGCAATCTCTCTCGGCGACACGCCTCCCGTTTCGATAAGACCCTTTATTTTATCGGCCACAAAATGAATCTCGTGATTTTTATTTTTGAATTCGGCGATGCTTATCCCGGGATTATTTTTTATTCCACCTCCGGCTTTTAGTGCATTTTTTCCGGGCAAAACAGAATGAGCTCCATCCAGTATGTTCTGTCCAGAACGATAATTTGTGACTAGTTCTATTATTTTCACCTTCGGATATAACTTCTTTATATAGAAAAAATTCTGAATAGAGGCTCCTTGAAAACGAAATATTGCCTGCTTCTCATCGCCGACAATAAAAATGTTCGGGTTTTTATGAAAATCACACAAAAGCTCCATGATTTTGTTTTGGGCATTATTGGTATCTTGATGTTCATCAACCAAAATATATTGATGGTTTTCCTGAAGTTGTAGTTTCAAATCGTCGTTTGACTCCAGCGCACGCCGAACCTCCATTATCATGTCGCTCCAATCATACAGTCGTTTCTCTCTCAACACCTTTTGATACTCGGCGTATAGCAACTGTAATTCCATATTCTTCGCGATAGTTCTTTCGAGCTTCTTATAATCCCCCTTCATTTTACCCTTATGGGCTCCTTTTTCATGATATAAATCATCTTTTTTTCTGAACTTTTTTTCTTCGGTCGCTACGATTTTTTTGAACTCTTCCGGAGTTATATCTTCCCGCTTTAATTCCTCTATTTTTTTATTTATGTCACGCAGATAATGCAAAGGCTCTCCCCATGGCCGTAAAATGTCCAAAGTCAGTTTCTCGACCAATCCTTCCAAAATAGAAAGTGATTCAACTTGGGTTATGTGAGCCGAACCTATAATAGTCGGAAAATATTCCGGATAATCTTTTATTATGTTGTTACAAAACGAATGAAATGTCTCTATAACCGTCCTGTACGCCAAAGCACCTATAAGTTGAGAAAGTCTTCGGCGCATATTCCCTGCCCCGGCGTCGGTAAAAGTAAGGGCTAAAATATTTTCCGGTCGAGTATCTGTCTTTTTTAAAATATTGGCAATACGAAGCGTAAGTATCTCCGTCTTGCCCGTTCCCGGACCGGCCACAACCAAAACCGGACCGTCTATGGTATTGACGGCTTTTTTCTGCTCGGCGTTTAAGTTTTTATATCTCTCTTCAAAATTATCAGTAATCGACATGAATATAGAATAGCATTTTTTAGAAAAAGCCTCATGGCCCGGGTGTGACCCAAAAATCGGGTACACCCGGAACACGAAGCTCACTTCCCGCCAGCCATGGACTCCGGAGCGACCAGCCGCAGAACCCGATTGGCTAGAACCTCCGCCGAATCATGGCGGGACAGGAACATTACCAGACCCGCAAAGACGACCACTGCCGTCACGACAAGCCTTTTGCGCATAGCGCCTCCGTCACATACCTTACCATAACAATTTAATATATCAAAAAACTTCATGCTTCCGGTGGAAACCCAGGTCAACTGGGTCCCACCAGAGAACATGAAGCTCACTTCCCGCCGAAGCGCCGGGAGAAGCCAACCTCCCACACCGCCTCGTCCTTCCTGCCATCGCGAACGACGGAGAGCGGGTGTGAGGGCGTCACCCCAACCAGCAAACTGGTCCTGTCAGTTACCGCGACCGCGAGGCCGATGTAACCAGACAGAATGTCCGCACGGTCGTAACCGAAGGCGCCAGAGTCACGGTGGGCCGTCACCTCAAGCGACAGAGTCGTACGCGGAGCGATCTTAAAACTGCTCCGTAGACCTGCGTTGAGAATGGTCCCCTGTTTCGGACCCGTATTCTCCACCGGCTTGTACAACTCCACCCGTATGAAGGGTGAGACAACGAACCCAAGACTGACCTCCGTATTCAAGTCGAGGACGTCGCCGTCCTTGACCACGAAATATAGAAGCTCGGTTTTGTAGTTCAACCGCCCCACCTTCCCGGCGTAACCGATGGTCACGTCGATTTCCTTATCGAAATCAAGCCGGGTATTCCCCGCCGTGGATGTCCAGATGTCCGCGTAGACGCCCGACTTCCACGTCACAAAGAGATCGGACTGGACTACGGGCCCGTTGTAGAAACGGGCGCCGTTCGAGTCGTAGAAGTACACCGGTGTGTACTTAGACGTCAGCGTTGCAGTCTCCTGCGCGTTGGCCACATTGGCCATCAGACTGGCCAACAGGATGGCCGCGCCGATGATTGCCGCGATTCGGTTAATCGTCATAATGTCGAAGGCTCCTTAGGCCTTGGCCTATAGACGGAACCCGTCTGCATAGGCTTCTGGAGCCTATGATAGCATAAAGTATGCTATCTGTCAAGTATAAAATGATTTAATTTTTATATCAAAAAAGCCTCGTGCCGGCGGGGAGTCCCGAATTACGGACTCCACCAACGCGAGAGCTATTGCCTACTGAACTTGCGGGCGGAAATCGCAGTGACTAGTCCGCAGAGAATCGTGCACGATCCGGAGTAAAGCCTTTCTTCAGCGGTCCAAGAAGCTCCTCCCATTACCGACAACACATTGACGAATGTGAAGCCGACGTAAATCATGAATGGAGACTCCTCTGGCTTGCGCCATGAATCCCGGATCTGTGGTGCGCCGGCCAGAACGACGCCGGTCGTAGATAGAACCGTAGCAAGCCATGGGTTATGGAAAACCCAGACGATGACAAGCCACGCTGTAATACAGACTAGAACAAGGATTGAGATTGCTGTCTCCACCCGTGTCCAACTGTATTTACCTGATTTTAGGACACACGCGATGACGATCACGCACCCTAAAACATAGGCGAAGGGTAGCTGATAGTTACCGCTACCCTGAGCAATCATCGAGGCTCCTGCAATTGCGTCGAGAGAACCCCAGAGAATGAAAGTGGCCAGGTTTTGTGTTACCGGGCTTTTCAGAATCTGGTATCCCAACGGAAAATACAGGATGAGTGCCCTAATGACACTTACCAGCTGATAGGTGTTCATACGGGAAACTCTCTCCTTTCTGTACTATATAATAATATGAAAGAGTCTACCTGTCAAGGTTAAAAATACCCTTATTTTAAGGGTATTTTTGAGTTTTATATTCTACACAACCTCGCTCGGAAGATTTTTGGCCAAGATCGCGTATAAAATTCTCGGACGGATCGGAGCCTACCTAATGTGTAGGTGACGAGCCGGATGGGAATTTTAGACGATGAGATTGGGCAAAAAGACCCGAGCTACTAATAGTAATTGCGCAAACGGTTAATTTTGTCATGCTGACGGATCTTCTCATGAGCCTTGGCTTCGATCTGTCTGATACGCTCTCGGGTGACTCCAAACTCCTTCCCTACTTCTTCCAAAGTATGTGTCACGCCATCAACCAAACCATGTCGAAGCTCTAAAATCTTTCTCTCTTTTTCCGG
>Ga0209541_10001875_pt1 | contig 40851 bp, 41 predicted proteins | sample RifCSPlowO2_01_FD_184027 | JGI IMG/M metagenome (GOLD analysis project Ga0209541, IMG submission 184027) | Groundwater microbial communities from Rifle, Colorado - Rifle CSP2_plank lowO2_0.1 (SPAdes) (version 2) | ecosystem: Environmental > Aquatic > Deep subsurface > Groundwater | place...
TAATGTTCTTTGGTTTCTTAACAATTATGAATTTAGCATTTGCTAGTACATATTCCGCAGCACTTATATTTGGAATTATATTTTGGTTCTTTATTATTATGCCTAACAAAGCAAGTGGTGCTATTTGGTCTGGACGCGCAAGACGAGATAGTTGGACATTGTTTGGTATAAATGCTGGTTACTCATTGGTTTCATTTGCACTTGTTGCACCTTTGTTTATTTTATTACTTCGATTTTTTTAAAATTTTAACTTAAATAATTAATTTTTATAATATATGCAAAAGAAAAAAGATTCCAAGGTATTTATAGGTATCGTTATCATTATGGTTCTTGTAATTATAAGTATTTTAGGATATAAAAATTTTAGTGGTTCAGTTGTTGCACCACAAATTACTGATGATGGGATTACTGGTACAAATATTAAAGTAATACCTACTGGTAGTGAATTATTAGGTAAAAAAGATACAAATAAAATGGAACCTGTGCAAATTATAAAAAAAGAAAATGGTCTTATTATAGAAATCATAAGTGAGGGGACAGGGTCTGGTGTTCGCAGTGGTGATACCGTAAGTGTAGATTATCGTGGATTTTTTACAAATGGGACCGTGTTTGATGAAAGTTATAAAAGAGGACAACCATTTTTGTTCATAGTTGGTGCAGGTAATGTTATTGCTGGATGGGATGAAGGTTTGTTGGGTATGAAAGTTGGAGAAAAGCGTCGCCTTACAATTCCATCTGATTTAGCATATGGTCCAAATGATTATCAAACAATTCCTGGTGGTTCAACTCTTATTTTTGATATTGAGCTTAGAAAAATAGGGCAATAGTGATTAAGCTGAAAGCTTTCAGCTAACTAAAACGCAAGAAAAATCCCTTGGGATTTTTCTTGCGTTTTAGTCTTAGTTATGTTACTTTATATACACATGTCCCGGCATCCGGGATTTTAATAGTAATATGGGTACTTTCGTAATATCTGACGATAAATGCTCTTTTAGTTAATGCCAACAGTAAATCAACTAGTTCGAAAAGGAAGAAAAAAAGTCGTTAAAAAATCCAAAGCCGTAGCATTGGCTCGTGGTTTTAATGCGCTTAAAAATCGTCCTATTATGTATCCTTCACCTTTTAAAAGAGGCGTTTGTACAAAAGTTACTACAACAACTCCTAAAAAACCTAACTCTGCTGTTCGTAAAATCGCTCGTGTGCGTCTTACAAATGGTATGGAAGTTACAGCTTATATTCCTGGAATGGGTCACAATTTACAAGAACACTCGGTTGTAATGATTCGTGGTGGTCGCGTAAAAGACCTTATTGGTGTTCGTTATCATATTGTCCGTGGAAGACTTGATGCATCCGGAGTAGACAAACGTCGAAAAGAGCGTAGTAAATATGGTGTAAAGCGTCCAAAAGCTGGAGACACTGTATCTAAGAAAAAATAAATATGCGAAGAAAAATAACAAATAAAAATACTGTAGGTCCAGACATGAATTATAACTCGGAAAAACTTTCCAAGTTTATAAATGTAATTATGTGGGATGGTAAAAAAAATACTGCGATGAAAGTCGTGTACAGTGCATTTGACATAGTTAAAGAAAAAACCGGAAATCCAAATCCCCTTGAAATTTTTGATTTAGCAATTAAAAATGCAAGTCCTTTGATCGAAGTACGATCTCGTCGTATCGGAGGAGCAAACTATCAAGTTCCAAGAGAAGTTCGCAAAGAAAGACAACAAGCATTAGCAATTCGTTGGATAATAAATGCAGCTCGTGGTCAAAAAGGCCGCCAAATGAATGAATGTTTAGCTGACGAACTAATACTTGCATCTAAAAATGAAGGTTCTGCAGTTAAAAAGCGTACAGATACTCATAAAATGGCAGAATCTAACAAAGCTTTCGCACACTTCGCTTGGTAATTTATAAAAATAATAAAATCATTAATTAATATCATATGGAAAGAGATTATCCTCTAGAGAAAGTTCGAAATTTTGGAATCATTGCGCACATTGATGCTGGTAAAACAACAACTAGTGAGCGTGTTTTATATTACACAGGAGTATCTCACAAAATTGGAGAAGTTCATGATGGTGCAGCGACAACTGACTGGATGGAACAAGAAAAAGAGCGTGGTATTACTATTACATCTGCGGCTATTACTTGTTTTTGGAACCCAACATACGCACCTAATGATAAAAACAAAAAACATCGTTTTAACATTATTGATACACCAGGGCATATTGATTTTACAGTAGAAGTTAAAAGATCTCTTCGTGTGCTTGATGGCGCTGTTGTTGTATTTGACGGTGTTGCCGGGGTAGAACCACAGTCTGAAACAAACTGGCGCTATGCTGATGAAGCCAATGTTCCTCGCATTTGTTTTATAAACAAACTTGACCGTACTGGTGCAAACTTTGAAAAATCTTTTGCATCAATTCTTGATCGTCTTTCTAAAAAAGCTGTTCGATGCCAATTACCAATTGGTCTTGAAGAAAACCATATGGGTGTTGTTGATTTACTTACTCGCAAAGGATATAAATTTGAAGGAGAAATGGGAATCAAAATCGTAGAATGTGATATTCCAGAAGATATGAAGGGGGATGTTGAAAAATATCGTTCTGAACTTGTTGAAAAAATCGCATTGAATGACGAAACAATGATGAATGATTATCTCGAGGGCAAAGAAATAACTATTGAAAGATTAAAAGCAACATTGCGTAAAGCAGTAATTGCAAATGAAATTTTTCCAGTTTTTGCAGGGTCTGCACTTAAAAATAAAGGTGTACAACTTGTATTAGATGCTGTTGTTGATTATTTACCAAGTCCATTAGATATTCCACCAATAACAGGAGTTCACCCTACAACTGATGAAGCATTAATTCGTAATCCGTCTGACACTGAACCTTTTTCAGCTTTAGCTTTTAAATTAGCAAGTGATCCATATGTTGGACAACTAGTTTTCTTCCGGGTTTACTCTGGAACTCTTGAATCAGGAAGTTATGTTTACAATCCACGAACTCGTAATAAAGAACGAATCGGACGAATTTTGCGTATGCATGCAAATGATCGTGAAGAAGTTAAAAAAGTTTTTGCTGGTGAAATTGCAGCTGCAGTTGGTTTAAAAGATACAATTACATCGGACACTATTTGTTCCGAATCTAGCCCAATTGAGCTTGATCGTATTGTTTTTCCAGAACCTGTTGTATCGCTTCGAATTGAACCAAAAACAAAAGCCGACCAAGAAAAAATGGGTATGGCATTGTCACGACTTTCCGCAGAAGATCCAACATTTAAAGTTTCAACTGATCAAGAAACTAATGAAACAATTATTGCCGGTATGGGTGAACTTCATTTGGAAATTATCGTTGATCGTATGAAGCGTGAATTTACAGTTGAAGCCAATGTTGGTAAACCAATGGTGGCATATCGCGAAACTATTACAATTACATCCGAAGCCGAAGGTAAATATATCAAACAATCCGGAGGTCGTGGTAACTATGGTCATACAAAAATTCGTATCAAACCTATGGATATGAATGTTGATTTGGAAAAACTACCTAAAAACACAAAGCGTGATGATCATTTTGAATTTGTTAATACATTAAAAGGTGGAGCAATTCCATCAGAATATATTCCAGCTTGTGAAAAAGGTTTTCGCGAAGGTCTTGATCGCGGAGTTGTTGCCGGTTTTAAAATGGTTAATGTTTCTGTGGAACTTTATGATGGAACATATCACGATGTTGACTCGAACGAAATGGCATTTAAAATTGCGGCATCTATGGCAGTCCAAGATGCATGTCGGTCTGCTCGTCCAGTTATTCTAGAACCAATGATGAAAGTTGAAGTTGTAACTCCAGAAAAATTCATGGGAGACATAACAGGGAATCTATCGTCGAAGCGTGGGCTTGTTGAAGGTATGGAAGACCGTGGTATGAACAAAGTTATCCGTGCTATGGTTCCACTTTCTGAAATGTTTGGTTATATAAATTCACTAAGAAGCATGACCGAAGGCCGAGCAAGCTTTACTATGGAATTTTCTCGTTATGATATTGTTCCTCCAAATGTTGAAAAAGACATCGTCGCCGCAAGAAAATAAATAAAAATAATATGAAAGAAAAAATATCCACATTAATAAAATCTAAATGGGTATTTTTACGGAAAAATTGGAAATGGAGTATTTTGGGATTAGTTATTTTACTGATAATTATATCTAAAATCGTACCTAACGGATTTAATCCAAAGACAGAAATTGTTGAAATTGCTAAAATACAAAATCTTCAAAAAACCGTAAAAGCCACTGGAAATGTCACTTCCAGTGTTAATTTAGAATTATCATTTAATAATTCAGGGGTGGTATCAAATGTCAATACATTTTTAGGGCAATATGTATACAAAGGTCAGGTTCTAGCATCATTAAATGCCGGGTCTGAACTTGGGGCACTTAACCAAGCATATGGTGCTTTAAAATCTGCACAGGCTGCACTTGCTCGTACTTTAGAAGGAAATACTTCTGAAGAAGTTCGTGTTGCTGAAGTTACTCTTGAAAATGCAAAACGCGCATATAGTAGTACCGAGAAATTACAAAATACTTTGGTAAAAAATGCACGGGCAAATTTATATTCTAATTCGCTTTTAGCTGTTTCAAATATGGCAAGTTCTAATACAACTGCTCCAACAATTAGTGGAACGTATACAGCTGATATTGAAGATGAATATAATATCAATATTTATTCGACAGGTTCCGGACAATACGCATCGTACTCTAGCCTAACAGGGCAAGGTGGGTCTTTCCCAGTTTCTACAAATACTCCGATAGCATTGGGGGACAAAGGTCTTTATATACAATTTTCAACGAGCTCCACGACTTATAATGAAAGTTGGAAGATAAAAATTCCAAATACTACAAGCGTTAATTACAATACTAATTTAAGTAGTTTAAAAAGTGCGGAAGATACACGATTTTCAGCCTTGGAAACTGCCCAAGCAACTATTGATAATGCACAAGCTAATTTAGATTTAAAAAAAGCCAAAGCCCGCCCCAGCGATGTTTTAGCTCGAGAAGCTGATGTTTTGACAGCTCAAGGTCGGGTTCAATCGGCTCTTGGTGCGTATGAAGAAAAAATAATTCGCGCACCAATTAATGGTTATATAACAAGGCAAGATTTGCGCATTGGTGAAAACATTGAATCTAAAAAGATAGCTATAGTTTTAGAAGAACGAGGTGGTTTGTTTTTAGAAGCCAATATAAATGAAGCCGATATTGATCTTATTAAACCCGGACAAGTTGTTAGTTTTACAGTTGATACACTTGGGAATAATCAAACATTTATAGCAGAAGTTACACATATAGATGGTTCCCCAACAAAAGATGGTAATATTGTTAATTATAAAATCAAAGCCAATATTTTAACAGGACAAGATCAAATTAAAATTGGTTCAACTGCAAATCTTTCTATTCTAATACAAGAAAAAGAAAATATTGTAGTAATTCCAAACAGAGCAATATACACAAATGAAGATGGAACTAAATATATTTTATTTGTTACAAATGAGAAAAAGGCCAAAACTAAAAAACTACCAGTAACTGTTGGTTTTACTGGTGATGGGGCAATGACTGAAATTACAAGTGGGCTTACAGGTAGCGAAATGGTTTTGTTTAAAACAAAATAATGTTTAAAGAAAAAATTTTAAAAATTATAAAAAATGACGCTCGGGTTGGATTATTTTTAGCCAAACGTGATATCAAACGAGCCAATAAATGGACAACAATTTTAATTGTGTTTGTTATGATTTTTACTTTTTTAAATTTAGTCGTGGTTTCTGGAATTTTAGTTGGTTTGATTGAAGGCTCGGTTCAAGCCAACAAAGCTCGAAACACTGGCGATATTTTTATCAGTTCATTTTTAAATCGCGATTATATTGACCAAAGTGTTGAAGTTGTAAAAGTTGTAGAAAATACTCCAGGACTCGCAAATTATACTGCGCGAATTACAAGTTCTGGGCGGGTAACTGCCGAATTTCGAAAAACACTTTTGAAAGATGAATTACCAAATGCAGTTGGGGCTGGATTGGTTGGTATAATTCCCGAGCAAGAAGATTTAGTTACGAATCTTAAAACAGCAATCAAAACAGGCACATATTTGTCGTCTGATGACCCAGATGGGATTTTGATAGGTGATAGTTTAATTTATAATGAAGAAACACCAATTGAATTTCCTGGGTTTACCGCTTTGAAGCGTGTGTCTATTGGAGACAGTGTTCTTATCACTATTGGTGATACTCAAAAAGAATTTATAGTTCGTGGGACAATAAAAGCCAAAGTTAACGAAGTTGATTCGCGTGTATTTATGAATCAGTCCGAGCTTCGAAAAATGATGGGTACAAGTCTTATTACCTATAATGAAATTGCAATTGATTTGCAAGATGGTATTGACGAAGATTTAGCTAAGAATGCACTTGTGTCGTCTGGTATTGGTGGTTATGCTCGTATTCAAACATCTATCGAAGCTCAACCTAAATTTTTAAAAGATATACAAAAAACTTTTGCGATACTTGGTAATGCAATATCGTCTATTGGGCTTGTCGTGGCATCGATTACTATATTTATTGTTATTTTTGTAAATGCTATTACACGCCGTCGTTATATTGGGATATTAAAAGGTATTGGTATAACAAGACGAGCTATTATAATTTCTTATATTTATCAATCTTTATTTTATGCTATTTTAGGCTCAATTATTGGTATGATTTTGGTTTTTGCTTTTATCAAACCAGCTTTTATTGCGCATCCTATTGATTTTCCTTTTTCTGACGGTATTTTAGTTGCAACACTATCGGGTACATTATATCGAGTTTTGTTATTAATGATCACAACAGTTATTGCCGGCTTTATACCAGCTCGAATAGTCGTAAAGCAAAATACATTAAGTGCCATATTAGGCCGGTAAGAGAATTTATCCGCCGAAACTTTTTTAAATTAGGTCTTAATTATTATTTAATAAATTAAAATACTTTTCACAAAAATAAATAACTTATATAAGTGAAAAGTTTAGGAGGATGATACAAATAAAAAATTTAGCTAAAATTTTTGAGAATGGTGATTCACCAATTCGAGCACTCGATGATGTGTCTTTTACTATTCCAGATGGTCAGTTTTTAACAGTTTCTGGAAAGTCAGGTAGTGGTAAATCAACATTACTTTATCAATTAGGATTATTAGATACACCAACTGATGGTCAAATTATAATTGATGATATTAATACCGAATCTTTAGATGAAAATCAAAAAAGTAGTATGCGATTAAAAAATCTTGGTTATATATTTCAGGATTACGCAATATTGCCATCATTAACTGCATTTGAAAATGTCATGGTCCCATTGTTAATGTTGGGTCTGGATGACAAGCAAGCAGAAAACAAGACAATTGAAGCTTTAACTAAAGTTGGATTGGAAGATAGAATGCATAATTTACCTAGTCAACTTTCCGGAGGGCAACAGCAACGAGTCTCCATTGCCCGGGCAATATCACATAATCCGAAAGTTCTTTTTGCTGATGAGCCAACAGCTAATTTAGATACAGAGACTTCAAAAAATATCATTGATTTGTTTTTAAAGCTAAATCATGAAGGTCAAACCATTATTATGGTTACGCACGAAGTTGAATATGCCCATATGTCTGACAGGACTATTTTTTTGGTAGATGGCAAAATTGTTTCTGATATAACGAATAAAATAGCATAAAAATCAGCTACGCAAAATAATCTTTTTAAAAAGTCCTCGGGTTGGCTCACCAGACATTTTCAAAAAGACAATTTTGCTTCGCTGTTTCGCCCCCTGCTAAGGGGGAGATTTAAGAGGGGGTGTGTGCTATAATAGCTGTATTACTCTTAATATATAAATTTATGTTTGAAAATAAAAAGCTTTTGACAAATCTTATCATTATTACCAGTGTTTGTTTGTCTATATTTTTCCTAGCTAATGCTTATGGTGCTTTTAATCGTAATGATGAAAACAAGCCAGTTGCAACTATTACCGTAGATGGTACTGGTGAATATTTTGCAATACCCGATACAGCGTTGTTTACTTTTACTGTAGAGAAGGATGCCATTACTCAAAAACAAGCCAAAGATGCAGGTAGTGAAGTCATGAATAATATTTTGGCTAAATTAAAGAAAGATTATGATATGGATGATAAAGATTTAAAAACAATTAATTTTTCTCTAAATCCAAAATACGAATGGCAACAACAAACAATATATTGTGTTCGTGCACCATGTCCACAACCCGATGGTAAAAATGTAGCTGTTGGTTATACTTTTAACCAAACCGTCAGTGTGAAAATTAAAGACATTGATCTTGCAGGGGAAGTTGCTGGTAAATTGACCGAATGGGGTGCAACAAATGTATCAGGCCCAGAATTTACATTAGCAAACGAAGATGAAGCAAGAAACAAAGCTCGCACTGATGCAATTGGAGATGCAAAATCTAAAGCGCGAACATTGTCCGCTCAACTTGGTGTAAGACTTGTAAAAATTCAAAATTTTTCAGAAAATAATGGTGGGGGAATATATCCAATGTACGGTGGCGCAACTATGATGCGCGATGGTGCTATGGAAAAATCTATAATTCCAGAAATTCCAATGGGTGAAAATAAATATACATCAAATGTTTCGATAACTTACGAAATAAGGTAAATAAAAAATAAAAAAGCGGCAACCAATTGGCTGCCGCATCTGTGCCCGTTAATGGGCTTTCTTTATCATAACCCTATAACTTCAGAGTAAATTATAGTTTTTGTGGTTATGCTCTTTTTATTTTGGATTATCCGGTGGCGGTTGCGTTTATCTTTCGATATCATTTGCCTGCGGTCATTTCCTAAAAAATAAAAAGAGGAGTTTACAAAACTTACGTTCTTCTATTTATGATTCTTATAACTCTGACTCAAGAATCAATTATGTCATTTACTTACAAACCTTTCTATTTGGTTTATATTTAAATTACATATGTAATAAAAGAACTAAATTGACGATCTAGGCATTTAAGTGGGGTCTTTCCCCATACCTGACCATCTCGGCGTTGATGCATAAGCCACGGACGGGGGATGTTTACCAGGAATTTTCCTGCATCCAAATCCGTCTCATCGGTGTTGTTGCATCTTGGGGACAGTATAGCAAATTCGGATGGATTTGTCAAGGGCTAAAATAAGCCCAATTTTAAATGTTTTTTAGGGTAAGTTTTTAAATAAATTCATAATTGCAAATAAAAAAGCGCATCTTTTAAGACACGCCTTATTGGGTTTGAACCCAACAATCTATAAGTAGATGTATATATACAGTCTTTCCTTTTTTGTATTTGTGCAAATAGGGAATCGGTTCCCTATAATCTCAGACTCCGGGATATAAAATATCTCTTCGTCTTCCTTTTTAAATCCGGGAGAATAACCTTGCCTTATTTCAACCATTGCGGTATTTATAAGGCTTTTATTATCAGGATATTCTCTTGAGAAGGGGGTGTACCCTTTGGGAATTTCCAACCACAAGGTATCACCAGATTTTTGTAAATACTCTTTTAATATCCAAGATAGAGAGCTGATTTCTTGATTCTCTTGTAGGCGGATCCATGGGATTACTACTGTTATTGAATCAAACTGCAACTCGTAGTTTAAAACAAACTCTACTTGTTTTTCAGCCTTTTTCTTGATTTTGTTTTGGGGTTTTGTTTGCCCAAAGGCAGATTTGCTTCCTATCACTAGGATTAATAAAATCACAGTTAGTGCCAATGCAATAATTTTTACAATTAGACCTATTTTTAATAGGTTGAAGTAGTCATTGTTTTTCATAGCGTCAGATTTTTAGGTTTCTTATACTATATCACATAAAAAGGGGATTGCAATATAGCCATTGACAAATAGGGCTATTTGTGATAGTATATACACCAATCTACAGTGTTCTTTGACAGGCAGATTTTTTGCTTTTTAGGGGTTAGTTAGTTCTATAAAACGGATGCAAATTCGTCTTTTTTATTGAATTAACTAACAATTAAATTTCTTTAAATAAAAATTTTCTAAAACTTAAAAAAACAAAAAACAAAAAAATGAAAACAAAAAAAATGATTATGACATGGCTCGCTATTATTAGCTGTAGCCTAACATCTTACGCACAAGCACCGTATGTCGATACATACGATGCAACTCGTGTATTTGGAAATTCCGCAGTCTTAAATGGGTATGTAAACCCAAATGGATCGGCCTGTGAATCCTACTTTATCTACTGGCAAAGTGGGTCAAGTAAAGTTGACACAAGCCAACGTTACACAAAAAGTAATTCTGGCACAATAAGCCAGACAATTACAAACCTCAACGAACAAACATCATACGAATATATGGTGGTTGCAAAAAATTCAAATGGGGTAAGCTATGGTAGTGTCTATTATCTATACACACCACCAACTGGACTTCCTAGTGTGGATTTATGGGGACTTTGGACAAATGACACAAATCAGTTTCAGGTGAACGGATACTTTTTTGCAAACGGACTTATCACCACGACTTGGTATGAGTACGATATTACTCCTGATTCTTTCAGGAGTGCAACAAAGAAAATCATTCAACCAGAAACCCAAAGCAAAAACTATAATATGAGTAGTATGCAAGAGGAAGTAAAAAACCTCAAAGAATACAAAAAATATTATGTACGGTTAGCCGCAAAAAATGATTCTGGTACTGTTTATTCAAGCGTTGGTACCATTATCACACAATCAGGAAAACCTCCAGTGGTTATCACTGATTCAGCTACCAACCTGTCAAATTCAACTGCAATGTTAAATTGCCGATTCGATGGCTTGGCAAATTGTGCATATTCGTACTACGAGTATGGGCAGTCGCCTAAATCATTAAACAAATCCACATATGACAGTTATTTCCAATCTTGGAATTGTCAGTATGGAATGTTTAATTATAGTAAGGAAATATACGGCCTTTCGCCAAATACAACTTATTATTACCGGGCTGTTTCTGAAAGCAATAGGGGTAAAAGCTATGGAGAAATTCTATCTTTCAAAACTGAAGGTAGCTACGCTCCAGAAGTTTTAACACTTCAAGCAAGTAATATCTCTTATACTTCTGCCGATTTGTGGGGTTATTATAATTCCAATGGTGCAGAATCTACTGAAATTTCTTTTCAGCATGGTACGAGTATTTATCTCGGGCTAGAGACATCCCCTGTGTCGTATCAAAAAGGTACCGACACAGTGAAAGTAAGTATAAAAGATATAGAAAGTGGTGCCAAGCATTACTATCGCTTAAAAGCGAAAACTAAGTTTGGAATAAGTTATGGATCGTTGGTAGAATTTACCACAGATTTTAACTTTCCACCTACGACAAATACTGATTCAGCAATTGCATCCAGTACAACTCAAATCAATGTCTTTGCTAAGTTTGATGCAAATCGCACAGACACAAAAACTTGGTTTGAGTATGACACCCTTGTGAACAAGTATTCAATGAGTACAAGTAAGAGTTCTCAAGGAAAATCTGCTGGTAATATATCAGAGACACTTTCTGGTTTGTTGCCCAACCACACTTACTTTATTAGAAGTGGGGCAGAAAATGTTTTTGGAATTGTCTACGGCAAAACTATTGCTGTGACAACCTTAAACAACCAACAACCATTGGTGGTTACTGATTCAATTGATGCAATATCTTCAACCTATGCAATACTCGCTGGGTTTGTCGATGGAAAGAAAAGCGACACTAAGTTTGTTTTTGAATGGGGCACATCGTCTCAAACACTGACAAATCAAACACCTGAAATTAAAACAGGTAAAGGGAGCTCATATCAATTAGTTCCAATCTACGGACTTGACCAGTACACCACATACTACTATCGCATAAAAGCGACAAATGAGTGGGGTGTGACAAAAGGCCAGGTTTACAAATTTAGAACGCTTCCAAACAAGGAAGCAGTTGTGAAGATATTGAAAATTGATTCTATCACACCTAACTCTGCAAAAATTACTGTTGTCATTGACGGCCGAGGCACTATAAGTGACTTCGCTCTCAATTATGGGAATGATCTTAACTTAAGAGAACAGACAGATTTTTTTACCGCTAAAAAGGTATTGGACACTCTGACTGTTTTATTATCAGGATTAAATCCAGATTCACGATACTATCTTGCACCGATTAGTAGAAATTCTTTCGGTGAAATACAAGGTAATGTCAAAGAGCTAACAACACTAAACAACAAACCACCTACAATCAAATTGGAAACTGTATGTGCTACTGCTACAACAATCGTGTTTGACGGGTATTACAACTCGAATAAAACAAAAACGAATGTTTGGGTAGTATGCAAAGATAAAAACGGTTTTACAATTAAGACTACAATTCTAGATGATAAAATAGATTCTGGGCCATTTAGCATATTGGCCAATGATCTGGATGCAAATACTTGGTATTATTATCAAGCCTATGCACAAAATTCATTCGGGATTGTGATGACTACGACTGATAGTGTACTTACTTTAGGAAATCAAAAACCAATTGTAAAAACACTGACGCCTATAGTCCATGATACGTACGCAATATTGTTTGCAGAAGTTGATGGACAAGGTACAAACACAAATATCGAATTTGTTTATGGAACAGATCCTTCTGAACTTTACAAAATTACCGGTAAGTTTAACTCTGGTAGTTACAAAAAAACAGTTCAAGGGATTATGTATGGGTTGAAACCCAATACCACATATTTCTTCTATGTTTCTGCTGAAAATACTTGGGGAATTGAAAAAAGTGAGATTATGAGTTTTCGGACTCTTGATTTTACTCCTCAAAAAGAAAAAGTGTTTCTAAAGATTCTATCTATAGAAGTTACTGCCGATATTCACTATGCTGTATTAAAAGCAAGTATTAGTAGTAAAGACGAATTGGCTTCATATTGGACTACCTATGGAGATGGTCAAAAATCTTCTGTGGAAATGTTCTATGATAGTGGTATCAGAATTGTCACTATTGTACTTACAAACTTGTGGGCAAATTCAACACAAAGTTGTTTATTCTATTTGCAAAATGTAAATGGGAAAGACTCTATGTTGGTTGAGTTTAAGACTAAAAATAACCAAACTCCAAATGTTAAAACTTTGAAGATTACTCAGGTTGATGATTCAACTCTGTTGTTTGAAGGAAAGTATAATGCAAATGGCAGTGCTCCAATTAGATATTATTTTGAATATAGTACAGACTTAAGTTTTTCAAAAAGAAGTCCTATCTATTTTTCAAAAAATGACAGTGATGTTGTTTATTCAATGGTATCTTGTAATTATGGAGAAACTTACTATACTCGTCTTGTTTGTGAAAATGAGATTGGTATAACACAAGGTAACATCCTTTCTCTAAAAACAAAAGAAAAGGATGTGACTGGAATTAACGATGTTAGTATAAATCCTGATCAGGTAGCAATTAAAGCCTATCCAAATCCTTTCTTAGAGCAACTCACAGTTGAATCAAAAGAAGGGGATCTGGTTGTTTTCATTAATATTCAAGGTGTAGTTGTTCATAAAACATTAATACAAAATGATGTTGAACAAATCAACTTGGATCATCTGCCTGCTGGTGTTTACTTTATACAAATATACAAAGGAAGCCAATTTATTGGTAACCAAAAAATTGTAAAACAGTAGATATCTAAAATATTTCACACGAAGCCCGACGACTAAAATCGTCCGGGCTTTTTTATTTACCATTGCTTTTTGTATGAATCTATGACATAATAAGTTTAAATCAAAAACTGAAATTATGAAAAAAATAGTTATTTTAATTGTATTAATAATATCTGGGACATTGTTGAAAGCCAGTAATGATAAAGTGATTTATGTAGATGATCACATACCGGATTCATTTCATCAGGTTATAAAAAGAGCAATTGATAGGTATGAGTTCTTTTTTGGTCTTGTTAGCGATACTTTTGGTATAAAAGTAGATGATTTACCTAGAAATATTTTGGCTAAAACGGACATTAAAAATATAATTTCTATTGATAGAAATTTTTTAAAGCGTGTCTCCATCATTGAATTTTATGATTGTATAAAACATGAGCTATATCATACTAATACTAGTCAACATAAATACTTTGATTCAATCTATATTAGGTATGATTCAGTACAATTTATTGGTTCTTATGGATTAACTTTAATTCTCGTATCAAAAGAAAGAAGAGTTTTACTAGAACAATTAAATGAAGGTTGTGCTGAAGTATGCATGTTTTACATAGATTCGGTTTATAGAACTTCTGAAACAAAGTTTTATTATGCATATGCTACGATAGTTAGATCTTTCATTACATCGGGGTGGATTAATGTTCACCAGATTATGGAATACAATAAGAATTCAGACTTACTTGGGTTTTGTAACCAAATCCTTGGTAGACAAGCTTCCATGGAAGAAATTAATGTTCTATTTGGATACTTTACCGAATTGACCTCGTACCAACAAATTCAAGTATGCATCAATGGTATAAAATACCTTCGAGAAAATAAATTATAATTTGGGAGTCTTGCTCCCAAAAACCGAACACACCTGTTCGGTTTTTTTAATGAGCGAGGCAAGACCTCGCTCATAGTGTTTTAAGAAAACAAAAATGTATAAGCCAGCATCACAATAATTCCTATTGCAAGGATTGGAAGTAAAATTTTAAGACCTAATTTTGTGCTAACTGAAGCAGAATAATCACTGCTATTTCTTACATGAAATTCACCGTTCTTTTCTTCAAATCTTGGCACACCAGAGCTATTATTAATATCTTCTTGGATCACACTTTTCAAAGTTTCCTCATTATTATTTTCCATAAATTTATTTATTAATTTCTACTAATTACAATTTCTTTTTAATTCGTTGTATCCTTCTTCAAAACCTTTTAAGTATGTAATATCTATTTTTGAAATATCACTACACATTTCATTAATTTTACCAAGTTTAAATTCTGTATTTGCTTTCATAAATAAATTAAATTGATTGTTTGGATCAAGCCTAAGGCTTTCAGTATAATCTATTAAAGCTTTCTCATGTTCACCAGTATTACCATATACAGAAAATGCTCTGTCTGAGTAAGCTTGTGTATTTTGTGGGTTTATTAGTAATATTCTATTATATACATTTTCAAGTTTTCTATATTCTGATTGATTTTGATAAATAGTCGCTTCTCTAAAAAGAATCAATTCATTTGATGGGTTTTTTATATTTTTTATATCAAGTTCAATTGCCTTCTCGTATTCTTTTATTGCATTTTCATAAGCGTCCATACTTTGGTAGTTTTGACCTAAATTATAGTATGCATATTTATTCTCATCAATTGTACCATTTGTTGAATCTATTTTATTATTATAAGTTTCAACCAAAGAAGTTGAACAACTTGTATTGCCATCGATTGAAATATCATTAGTAGTTTTAGTTGCTACGCCGGTACTATCTACACAAAAGTATTCTTGATGGCCTGAAAGTGAATCGTCTGGATTGCTCAATGATGCGCTAACCGCATAAGCCTGTTCATTGTCATTACAAGTTATCTCGGTATATGGTTTAGTTGACGATGAGTTTGTTAAAGTTAAAAGTGATATTTCACTATCTTCACAAAGTCCCAAGTAAGACCCATTTAAATTTTTATAGTTTTCAGCCTTGATTACGATGGTTGATAAATTTGATTCTATCTTTGCATCGCGGGCTTTGGCACGAGCTTGGTTCATTGAAGCTAAAACCACACTTGCGAGAATTCCAATTATAGCCAATATAAATAATACAACTAAAAATATTATAATTATTTTTATTAAAACATTTTCGGATTTCATTTTTTTAATTTCTGACAAATTCATTTGTTGTACATCTTCAGATGTAATATTGTCTGGGACAACCAAAGTTTTTGAAATACTATCATGCCAGCCAATAGGGTAGCCACCAAATAAAAAAGAAAGTTGTTCAAATGGAATTGCTCGAGATAATGATCTTCCAACGATTCTCCAAAAACCTGGTTTGTTCCCGTTAAAACCAATAACCTTTGTCCCAGTTATAAGTTTTCCTAAAGTTTTTTGCCAAATGCTTTCACAAACAATATGGTAAATTAAAAATATAAAAATACCAAAACCAATTAAAACATTTGAATGAATAGCTATTCCGATTCCTATTGGGATAAGAGCTATAATTTTTCTAAAAAAATCATCAAGAACATAGTTTAATAATCTCTTAAGAACACCAGCTGGTAATTTTCTCTCTGGGTTTTGTATTGGAATTGGAGTGTTTAATTGATGTCCACACTTATGACAAAACTCATTTGCATCCGGTATCGGAATTCCACATTTTTGGCAGTACATAATCTATAAATTAGTAATTAATTTTAATGTATTTAGTATAACATGTTTCGTTAAAGTCCCTCCCATTTATAAGGGGAGGGACTTAGGGAGGGGTGTTGTTATTTGTGGCTAAACCCCTCTCCTTGTCAGGAGAGGGGCAGGGGTGAGGTAGATTTCGGGTAGGATATCTTGACTTTCTAGCCCCACAGGTGTATATTATAAATATAGGGGCCCGGAAGGGCTTTTAAAATTGTCCGCTAATTTTTATATATTTTATGAATAAAATCGCTAATTATCTAAAAGAAACAAAGGTAGAAATGAATAATGTTGTTTGGCCAAAATGGCCACTGACTATGACTCATACAGGAATCGTTATTGCTATTGCATTAATTGTTGGTTATTTATCTGGGTTTTTTGATTCTATTATGTCAAAAGGTTTAGCCAAATTACTAGGACTTTAATAGTTTAATTTAAATATTATATGGCAAAACAAGGTGAAGGCGAACGCAACTGGTATGCAGTACATACATATGCTGGTTACGAAAATGCTGTTCAAAGAAATCTGAAACAAAGAATAGATTCTTTGGCTATGCAAGAAAAAATCTTTAATGTTGTCGTTCCAACAGAAAAGAAAATAAAAATCAAAGGTAATAAACGAGTAGAAGTTGAAGAAAAAACTTACCCTGGGTATGTATTAGTTGATATGATAGTTACCGATGATTCTTGGTATGTTGTCCGAAATACTCCACGGGTAACTGGTTTCGTTGGAGCCGGAGTTAACCCAGTACCTTTGAATCAAAAAGAAGTTGATGGATTGTTCAAATCAATGAACAAAACTGAAGAAGCCCAATATACTGCATTATATAGTCTTGATGAACCAATTAAAATTACCGATGGTCCTTTTAAAGATTTAGAAGGCATAGTTTCCGAAGTTGATACAATACATGGTAAAGTAAAAGTTTTGGTATCATTATTTGGACGCGAAACACCAGTAGAATTAGACTTCTTGCAAGTTAAGAAAATATAGGGTATAGTACACGCACTGTTACGCTTCAAGTTATTTATAATTAAATCTAATTCAAATGGCAAAAAAAATAATTAAAAATGCAAAATTCTTGGCACCAGCCGGGAAGGCAACTCCAGCTCCACCACTTGGTCCTGTTTTGGGTCAAGCCGGTGTTAATATTGCGGACTTTTGTGCAAAATTTAACGCTGCATCACAAGAATATCTTGGTGAGACCGTTAGCGTAAAACTAACAGTTTACGAAGATCGATCTTATGATTTCATGGTAAAGACTCCTCCTGTTACAGGAATGATATTAAAGGCAGCTGGTCTTGAAAAGGGAGCTGGCAAACCAGGTACTAGTAAAGCAGGTAAAATATCTATGTCTCAAGCCGAAGAAATTGCAAAAAGAAAAATGAAGGATTTAAATGCAAAAGATTTAGCCGGAGCGGTAAAAATTGTTGCTGGCTCTGCACGCTCTATGGGTATACAAGTTGTTGATTAAATATGATATAATTTGGGTATATGAATCCACCAAAACTTTTTAAGTTAGGGTTCTTATTTAATAATTTAAATCAAATTACTTTTCACAAAAATAAATAGTATATAAGTGAAAAGTTTAGGCGGATGAATACACAAAATTTAAGTTCCAAAGAAATATATTCTTTTGGCTTCAAAAATGCTAAAAAACATTTTTGGTCATTTCTTGTACTCTTTTTAGTCTATTTGGTAGCGAGCTTCATCTTCATGCCAAAAATTAAAGAAGATGAAACAATTAGTTTGTTCCAAGGCATCTTATACATCATTGGTTATATAATATCTATATATTTAATGATGTCTATGTATTCTGCAACTTTAAAAATAGTTCGTGGGTATGAAGTAAAAATGAAAGATTTTTTCACTTGGCCTAAAACTGGTCTTAAAACATTATGGACATGTGTCGTTAGTGTTTTGGTACTTTTACCGGCTATTTTTGTTGGGGGTTTACTATTTGGATTCTTGGGTGCATTTGGTCTTATGGCTGGTAATGCTATTGCTGTTATTATTGCAATAATTATTGGGTTAGTTTTACTTATAATTACAGTTCATTTAGCAATTCGTGTATCATTTTCAAAATATTATACTTTAGATACAGGGTCATGGGCTATTGCAAGTATAAAAAAATCTTTTGAACTTACAAAAGGCCGTGTTTGGAGTTTGCTTGGTTTAGTAATAATTGGTTTACTTATTGAAATTTTAGGTCTAATTGCAATCTTTATTGGTCTTTTGTGGGCTATTCCAACAGTTTTGATAGCACAAGTTTATATTTATCATTTGTTAATGGGAGGTAAAGAAAATCAATTAATGGAAGATAGATCAGTAGCACCTATTGTTCCACAACCCAGCGAATTGCCAGCGCGTAGTTTAGCAAATGGAATAGTAGCTGACAGCGTTATTAATAATCCAACTGCATAATATGTTTTTCACAAAAGTTTTAACAACTATTCAATCCATCGGTTATGTATATTTTGGTCTTATAATCATTGCCGACATTATACTTTGGAAAATTCATCCTGTTCTTGGTGTACTCGGAGTGTTGTTTACTTTTGCATTTCTTCTAGGTTGGTTCTAGTGTGATTTTTCCCTCTCCGCTTTGGGGAGAGGGTAGGGTGAGGTGTGCGATTAAAAAAGACCCCATTTCTGGGGTTTTTATTTGTAAATTATTTCTACTTCAGTCTTGTATTTATTTAAGATAGTTTCATCTATTTTTAGATTCGGTGTATATATAACTTTAACCAAACTACCATAGCTCTTTGCTAGTTCTGTTTTTTCAAATGCCGCAACATCTAATTTAGTATCTACATTTGATTTGTATAAAATTAGAAATGGTAAATCCATACATAGACAAGACAAAAATATTGCCCTTTTATAATCTTTTGTTAGCCAGTAGTTTTTTGATTCTATAGCTTTATTCATTAATCTCAGGATTTCTCCAATTTTTGTAGATTTTTGAAATAATTTGATTTCTATTAGTTCATCTTTCATATTTTTCAATTTATTGTATTTAACCAAAAACAGGAGGATTTGTCAAAGTTATGATAAAAGTCGATTTTATTGTATGCTTGGGGTACCTGTCCCGTTAGAGGCCACGATCACGATATTTTCTAATGGGAAGTTTTTAAAAATTAGTATTAGTTTAATTTGGTTAGGTTTTCTTCTATATAAATAGATCGTGACCTGCCTCTAACGGGATGAACAAATTTAAAGACATGGTAATTTTTGAAGATGATGCAATTATGGTTATTAACAAACCAGCCGGTCTTACTGTACACCCAGATGGAAAGAATGAATTTGATACTTTATCAAACATGGTATTGGAATATAATCCTGCGATGAAATTTGTTGGAGAGCCTTTGACCGTGGATAGTGGAGAAATGATAATGCGACCAGGTATAGTTCACCGTCTTGATCGCGATACCAGTGGTATTATGGTTTTAGCTAAAACACAAAATGCTTATGATAGTTTGAAAAAACAATTTCAAGACCATATTGTAAAAAAACATTATCAAGCTTTAGTCTTTGGATCATTTCGACATACTCGTGGAAAAGTAGATGAATTAATTGGGCGTTCAAATCAAGACATTCGTAAATGGGCAGCCGGCGTGCATGCCAGGGGAGAAAAAAGAGAAGCATTAACTATGTACACAGTATCTGGTGATGGTAAAACAACAGGCCTCGATGGACAAAATTACAGTGTTTCAAAGGTTTCTATTTATCCACAAACGGGTCGCACTCATCAAATTCGTGTTCACATGCAATACATTCAACATCCAATAATTGGTGATTCATTATATGCATCTTATTTACCAGAACTTTTAAATATGAAGCGCCAAGCACTTCATTCGTATGAAATCAAATTTACTCATCCAAAAACCCAAAAAATGGTTAATTTTGTTGCCCCATTACCAGATGATATGTTAAATGCAATTAAAGAATTAGGTTTATCCACCAAAACTTTATTAAATTAGAAATTATTATTAGATTAGATTACTTTTTACAAAAATAAAATATTATAATAAGTGAAAAGTTTAGGCGGATGAATAAAAAAGAAAAAGGAAAACTTATTGTAATAGATGGTACTGATGGATCTGGTAAAACCACACAAATTGATTTACTTGCCAAAAGACTTAAAAAAGATGGTTTTAAAATAAAAACCGTTGATTTTCCTGAATATTATAAAAATTTCTTTGGGGGATTTATTGGGCATTGCTTGAGTGAACAGTATTTTAACTTTTTGAAAGTTCATCCTAAAATTGCATCAGTGCTATACGCTGCGGACAGATTTGAATCATCAAGTGAAATTCGTAAATGGCTCGATGGGGGATATATTGTGCTTGCTAACCGTTATGTTAGTGCTAATCAAATTCACCAAGGTGGTAAAATAAAAAGTAATAAAAAACGCGAAGCATATTTAGAATGGTTAGACGAGATGGAATATAAAGTTTTTAAAATTCCACGACCGGATATTGTTTTGTATCTTAGTTTGCCAATAGACATTATATTAAAATTAATTGATGAACGAAATAAAAAAACAAAAAGGTCTTATTTAAAAAATAAAAAAGATGTTCATGAATCCGACAAAGATTTTTTAATAAATTCTCGCAAAAGCGCAATGTGGCTGGCAACAAAACTTAAAAACTTTATTAAAATAGATTGTGCTGAAAAGAAATCCATCCGCACCCGCGAAGACATTCATGAAGAAGTATTTAATAATATTAAGAAAGTATTAAAGATAAAATGAATCCGCCAAAACTTTTTTAAATTAGAAATCTTTGGTATAATTAATAAATTAAAGTATTTTTCATGAAAATAAATATTATATAAGTGAAAAGTTTAGGTGGATGAAAATAAAAGTAAAAAGATTAAAAGATAATGCAAAGTTGCCAAGTTATGCTCATCCGGGAGATGTGGGGATGGATATGTATGCAATGGAAACGGTTACATTAAAGCCATGTGAGCATTATCGGTTTTGGCATGGATTTGCATTGGAATTTCCCGAAGGGTATGGAGGAATTATAATGGACAAGGGAAGTATTTCAAAAGCTGGGCTTCATCATATGGGTGGGGTTTTTGATGCTGGATATAGGGGTGAATATAATACGCTTTTGGTAAATTTATCAAATGAGCCTTATACTTTTGAAGTTGGTGACAAAGTTTCTCAACTTGTCATTATGCCAGTTGTTATTGGTGAATTAGAGGAAACAGATACTTTAAGTGAATCAGCTCGTGGTCTTGGAATGTTTGGTAGTACTGGTAAAAAATAAGCTTTACAATATATATCCTATAGGGTATTATTTAAATATAAGCAATGATGGGAGTATCGCCCCGGAGCCTACTAAAATTTGTAAAATTTAGGCAGGCAGGCTTTGGAAAGAAACCCTAATTTAGGGGATTAGAATCCAGTAAATGAGAAGTAATTAAGGTGGTACCACGAGTGAAACTCGTCCTTATATAACAATTTGTTTTGTTGTATGTGGACGAGTTTTTATTTGGATAATATAAATTATATGAAAGAAGAGAAAATAAGTAAATCAATAAACGAGCATGAGTTGGAAATCATGTCTTTTTGGAAGGATAATAAAATCTTTGAAAAAAGTTTGGAAAAAGATTCTCCAAATGGTGAATTTGTTTTTTATGATGGGCCACCTACTGCCAATGGTCGTCCTGGAATTCATCATCTAGAAGCTCGAGCTTTTAAAGATGCAATACCTCGTTATAAAACAATGCAGGGGTACCATGTAGGTCGCAAGGGTGGCTGGGACACACATGGACTACCAGTTGAATTACAAGTTGAAAAAGAACTTGGTTTTGTAAACAAAAAACAAATTGAAGAATATGGAATAGGAAATTTTAATAATGAATGTAAAAAAAGCGTTTGGACTTATATTGATGAATGGCAAAAATTTACTGATAGAGTTGGGTATTGGATTGATCAAGATAATCCTTATATTACTTATGAATCAAATTACATAGAATCACTTTGGAATATCGTAGCCGAAGTTGATAAGAAAAATTTACTTTATAAAGACTATCGAATTGTGCCGTGGTGCTCAAGGTGTGGTACAGCATTGTCATCACATGAACTAGCGCAAGGTTATAAAGATGTAAAAGATTTATCTATTACTGCAAAATTTAAAATTCTTGGACAAGAAAATACATATTTGCTAGCTTGGACTACTACTCCTTGGACATTACCCGGTAATGTTGCATTGGCTGTTAATGTTGATTTGTCGTATGTAAAAATTAAAAAAGATGCAGATTTTTTGATCTTAGGTAAAGACAGGTTAAGTATAGTTGATGGAGAGTATGAAATAGTTGAAGAATATATTGGTAAAGATTTAATTGGTTTATCTTATGAACCACTGTATCCATTTTTTGTTAATCAAATATCTCACGAGCAAAAAGACCTACCTACCGGACAGACAGGAAATTTAGATAAAGCATACAAAGTTTATGAAGCAGGTTTCGTAAATGCCAATGATGGGACTGGGATAGTGCATACAGCAGTTATGTATGGACAAGATGATTTTGAATTGGGTACAAAACTTGGTCTTCCAAAATATCATTTAGTTGGATTAGATGGAACTTTTAATTCCGAAATGAATTCTGATGAATTAGAATTGAGCAATAGATTTGTAAAAGATGAACAAGTCGCAATTGATATAATTAAAGATTTAGCCCATCGTGGACTACTGTTTAAAAAAGAAAAATACGAACATAGTTATCCATATTGTTGGCGCTGTCAAACTCCACTTATTTATTATACTCGAGATTCATGGTACATCCGGATGAGTGAGCTTCGTGATGATTTGGTCATGAATAATGATTTTATAAATTGGGAACCCAAGCATATTCAAAATGGACGATTTGGTGAATGGCTACGCGAAGTAAAAGATTGGGCAATATCACGCGAAAGATATTGGGGTACGCCATTACCTGTTTGGATAGGGCAAAACGGAGAAAAACATATTTTTACGAATCATAAAGATTTGCAGGCCGCTACAAAAAAATCTGGAAATAAATATTTTGTAATGCGTCATGGTGAAGCAGAAAATAATATAAAAAATGTTTGGGATTCAAAACCAAATAGTATTGTAAAGTTAACTGAAAAGGGTAAAGATCAAGTACAAAATTCCGCGCAAGGTTTGAAAGATAAAAATATAGATCTTATAATTTGTTCGCCATTGTTGAGAACAAAAATGACAGCTGAAATAGTAGCGGATGTAATTGGGTATGACAAAAATGAGATTATTTTTGATGAAAGATTGTGCGAAATGAATCCAGGGGAAATTTACCAAGGTCGTGATCTTGGTGATTTCTTGGGACTTTTCTCAAATTACAAAGACCGCTACATAAAAGAAAATAAAGATGGAGAAAATTATCAAGATGTAAAAAATAGAGTCATGAATGCGCTTTATGATTTTGAGGAAAAATATCAAAACAAAAATATTTTAATTTTTTCCCATGGTGGGCCAGTTTTGAATATGGTTATTGGTTCTTTAGGATTGAGTAAAAATGAAATTCCTAATAATATTGAAGATTTTCATTATTCACAAAACGCCGAATGGAAAGAATTAGATTTTGTTCCATTGCCACATAATGAAAATTATGAACTTGATTTACACCGGCCATATATTGATGATTATCCAGTTTATGATAAAAATGGAAATAAATTACAAAGAGTTCCCGAAGTCATGGATTGTTGGTTTGATTCTGGTTGTATGCCATTTGCCCAAGATGGTTATCCCTTTAAAACAGACCAAGTATCAATTCCTGCTGATTATATTTGTGAAGGTATAGACCAAACTCGCGGTTGGTTTTATACTTTACATGCTGTATCAGCTCTTATGGGGCGCGGGCCAGCATATAAAAATGTAATTTGTCTTGGGCTTGTAATGGATAAAGATGGACAAAAAATGTCTAAATCTCGTGGTAATACTGTTGATCCATGGGATTTGTGTAACCGATTCGGAGCTGATGCATTGCGTTTTTGGATGTATAGTATTAACCAACCAGGGGATTTTAAAAATTTTGACGAAAAAACAGTAGATGAAGTAATTAAAAAAGTTTTTAATCTTCTTCGTAATGTTTATGCTTTCTACGATCTTTATCGTGACAAAACAAAAGAAAATCTTTTTAGTATACCAAATAGCAATAATGTATTGGATAAATGGATATTAATTAAATTAATGAATCTTATAAAAAATACAACTTTATCATTGGATAATTATTCATTACTTCCACCAACAAGAGAAATTAGAAATTTTATAGATGAATTATCAACATGGTATACTCGTCGTTCGCGTTTGCGAATTCGTGGGGGTGATATGGATGCCCATAATACATTGTATTTTGTTTTAAAAAATTTAGCTAAAATCATGGCGCCATTTACACCATTTGTTGCCGAAGAATTATGGCAAGATTTAAGATTAGAATCTGACCCAATAAGCGTGCATTTAGTAAATTGGCCCGATTATTTTGGTATACCAGAATCTGATTTTATTTTAGAAACAATGGAGAAAGTTCAAGATATTTGCACTGTTGGACATTCTCTTCGAAAAAAATATGGTATTCCTGTTCGCCAAATACTTCGAACATTTTTTATAACAGATAATTTATCTATGGATTATATTGTGATCGTCGCTGATGAATTAAATGTAGAAAGTGTCGTCATTGGTGACAAGGTTGATTTTGACACAGAAATAAATGAAGAATTAAAAAGCGAAGGTAATTTTCGTGAATTAGTAAGATTTGTCCAAGATATGCGTAAAGCCCGTGGATTAAAAGCCCATGATAAAATAACAGTTCAAATAAAAACAAATGATAAAGGGAAAGATTTTCTAAATTTTTGGGAGCAAGCATTACTTAGTGAAGTATCGGCAAAAGAGATGGTATTGGGAGAGGAGATAAATGGGTCTGTCTTTAAGATAGATAATTTAATTTTTGATATAGATATAAATTAAATTTTATGGCTTACGACATATATACAATGAATGGAATTGTTTTGGATGTTTACAACCATAAAGAATGGGACAAGAAATTTGTTTTTTTCTCGAAAGAATTTGGAATTATCAATATTGTCGGTATTGGCTTACAAAGACCAAAATCAAAACTTCGTTCCTATATAACACGATTTTGTAATATTTCCGTTGATGTTGTTCATGGTAAAACTGGGTATAGGTTAGTTCGAGCTGTTAGTAATAATCAGGGATTTTTTTTATATAAAAAAGAAGCATATTTTATTCTGAATAAAACCACAAAATTAATTCAAGAATTATTACCTATCGGGGCACCACATATAAATTCATTTTTATTATTTGTTTCATTATCTAATTATTTAGAAAATAATATTGTTTTGGATTCGAATAGTAATAAAATTTTTTATAAAAATGCATTGAATTTATTATCAGCTTTAGGATATCGAAAAGAAGCTAAACTAGTTGATGAAACTGTTGACTATAATGAAAATAATCTAATAAAAGAATATGTAACCATTTTAAGTGAAAATGGCCTAGCAAATGTGATTTTTAACCCATAAAAATCATGGAGATATGATTACTTTATCGCAGATTAAAAATTTTTCTGCTATAATGAATATATGATTCCTAAAGAAGAAAAAAATGATTTTATAAATCAAGAAGAAAATGATTTGTATAGTACATCACACAGTGTACCTAAATTAGAGCATCATCCACTAACAGGTACATCATTTAAGCTAAGAACACCTTTTATACCAGAGAATATAGATAATAATGAGAATATTATTAGAAAATCTTCTTTTGCAAAAAAGTTTTTTATGATTTCTCTTATTGTGTTGTTATTAGCATTTTTATATGCAGGTTATCGTTTATTTTTTTCTGAATCAAGAGAAGATTTTATATCAAAACATATTGATATAGAAATTGTAACTGCTCCTTTTTCAAAAGGTGGAGAATCATTACCTTTATCTATCCAAATTGTAAATCGTAATAATACTGCTCTTAAAAATGTTCACATGGAAATACAATACCCCAGGGGTAGCGAAGAATTACTTCGTGAAGATTTTGAATTTGTTCGGTTAGATTTACCTGATATTGCTCCAGGAGAAAAAATTAATAAAAGTATTACAGTTGTTTTGTATGGTGAAAAGGGTAGTACAAAAAATATAAAAGCAACTCTTGAATATAGTCTTCCAGATTCAACATTAACATATACTAAAATTGCAGAATCAGCTCTAAGTATATCAAGTTCACCAATAATTTTAGATGTTGATGCTCCTAATGAAATTTCACCAGGTCAACTTTATACTCTTCGTTTGCGTATTAGTCAAAATACTAAATCTTTACCAATAGGGTCTCTTATATCAATTGTTTTTCCACGAGATTTTACTGTTGAATCACTCTCTAAACAACCAAGTTTTAGTGTAGGGACTTGGATTATCAATACACAAAATGAAGGTGATTATGAAGATATAATTATTACTGGAAGATTTAGTTCACAAGAAGGGGATGAAAGGTCTTTTCGTTTTTTTGCAGGTGTTCCACTTGATTCTAGTGGAACTAATATAAAAACAAGTTATGTATCAAGAACACATGTTATATCACTAACTCGCCCAATTCTCGATGTTTATATTCTTTTGGGTACAGAAAAAGGTAAAACAATTGCTGTTAATCCAAATACTAATATTCAAGGTGAAATAGTATATCGTAATCGTGGATCTGTACCTATTATTAATCCAGTTTTTCATTTAAATATTAGTGGATCAGCACTCGATGAATTATCAATTATTCCTGTAGAAGGATTTTATGATTCTGCAAAAAATGAAATGTTTTGGGATAAAAATACAAAAGAATCACTAAATATAATCCCACCAGGTACCGATGGTATTCTTAATTTTACATTTCGTGCATTAGCTAAAAGTACGGATGGTCCTGTTGTTGTTAAAGATCCATTGGTTAATTTATCGTTGTCATTTAGTGGTATAAAAGATGACGGTAGTGGTATAGTACAAAATCTTCAAAATATTGAAACTGCTACAGTACGTGTTGCAACAGAACCAACCATTAGTGTCTTAAATATTTATGCTTCGGGGATGATTCCATTAACTGTTGAAAAAGAAACTATATATCAAATTACATTTTCTTTAAAGAATACTCATAATGATATAACAGGTGGTAAACTTGTTTCAAAAATTCCTTTTTATGTTAAATGGGTTGGTAAAGTTACTGCTGGTGAAAAAGTAACATATAATCCAGATACTCGTGAAATAATATGGAATTTAGGAAATATTGAATCTGGTGCTGGTAACACAAATGCACCACGGTCTGCAGCAATTCAATTATCTTTTTCTCCATCACTTTCTCAACTTGGTCTATCACCAGAAATCTTACAAAGAATTCGATTTAATGGAACTGATTTATTTTCTAATAAAGAAGTTACAGCTATTCATCCCAATATAACAACTGAAATTTCTAACGGTACATCAAAAGATGGAATTGTTATACAATAATACTCCTATAAAAAAATTATGGTATAATCGTTTAATGGAAGAAGAAAATGTAGACTTATTTGAAAAAGTAGTTAATTTAACTAAAAGACGAGGGTTTATTTACCCATCCAGTGAAATATATGGTGGTTTTAGCGGTGTTTATGATTATGGGCCAATAGGCGTACTTCTGGCAAATAATATAAAGAATCATTGGTGGAAAAATATGGTTCAAAAAAGACCCGATATTGTTGGTCTTGATTCTGGTATATTTATGTCACCCAAAGTTTGGGAAGCCTCGGGTCATGTTTCTGGATTTTCGGATCCTTTGATGGAAAATAAGAAAAATGGAAACAGGGTCAGGGCTGATCATATTTTAGAAGAGATTGGTGTTGTAGCTGATGAAAAAATGAGTATCGAAGAAATTAATGAACTTTTACAAAAAAATTCTGTAGCTTTAAAAAAAACAGGTTTTAATATAGATGAATATAGCGAAGCCAAATATTTTAATTTACTTGTTAAATCAAATCTTGGAGATTTTACAGAACAAAATGATAATCCAACATATCTTCGTGGGGAAACATGCCAAGGTATATATTTGAATTATAAAAATGTTTTAGATACCACAAGTCAAAAAATTCCATATGGCATTGCACAAATTGGTAAAGCCTTTAGAAATGAAATTTCAGCGCGACAATTTATTTTTCGAACTCGAGAATTTGAACAAATGGAGATGCAATATTTTGTAAGGCCGGAAGAAGAAATGGTTGAGTATGAAGCCTTAAAAGAATTTCGATGGAAATCATTGTTGTCTCTTGGAATAAAGCCAGAAAATTTGCAATGGCACAAACATGAAAATTTGGTTTTTTATGCACGCGAAGCGTATGACATTGAATTTAAATACCCGTTTGGTTTTAAAGAATTAGAAGGTATTCATGCACGTGGAAATTATGATTTAACTCAACACAGTACATACAGTGGGCAAAAATTAGAATATTTTGATGAAGAAAAAAAAGAACATTTTCTACCGCATATTATCGAGTCCAGTATTGGTGTTGGTAGGTTATTTTTAGCAATTTTGTGCCAAAGTTATACCGAAGAGCAAGTTGGAGATGATATGCGTATAGTTCTTCGTATTCCGAAACACATAGCCCCAATTCAAATTGCAATATTACCACTATCTAAAAAAGATGAATTGTCTATTCCAGCAAGTAGTTTGTTCGAAGAACTCTCAGATAATTTTATGTGTCAATATGATGAAACCCAAAGCATTGGCAAAAGATACAGAAGACAAGATGAAATCGGGACACCATATTGTATTACTTATGACTTTGATTCTATCAACGATAATATGGTAACAGTACGAGAACGCGATACAATGGAGCAAGAAAGAGTATCAATTAGTGAACTCGTTGTGTATTTACAAAATAAATTTAAAAGTTAATCTTTATTGAATATGGCACCAGAAAATTTAGAAAATCATCATTCTGACCCTGAATTTGTTAAAAAAGATGATGATTTTTTTAATGATGAAGAGATAGAATCAGATATACCAAACAAAACTTTAGAGCAATTAGTTAAAGAAGAAGATATAGAATTAGAAGAAGGAGATGAGCAAGAAAAAAAATACCCTGAAACTATATTAGGAGATGAAGATGAAATTGATTTAGATTTAGATGATGAGGATTAAGATCATTTTTTAAAATAATTTAATATTGCATTATTATCATGATTCCATTTTTTTATTAATTTCGGTTGAATTTTTATTGGTTCTTGCTCGGGCGACATTTTGGTATAAACCAATGCATTCCATGCAATGTGGAACTTTCCTATTTGACGTAAAGCTTGAGAAAGATAGTAATCTTCGGCCCAAAAATATAAATTCAGTTTATCTTTTAGTTCTATAATTGGTTTTATTCCACCAACTTTTTCATAATCAATTTTTCGACAAGCAAAATTTCCACCAGATGCAAATTGTGAAATTTCATCGTTTAAAAATTTTCGGCGTATAAATTGGCCGATCATTTCTAGTCTCCATAAAATATTATTTGTCATAATAAGTCGTCCGCCAACAATTGTGATTTTATTATTTTTTATTAATGGCTTTATAATGTTTTTTAGCCAATTTTTATGTGCATATGCATCTCCATCAATACAACAAATTATATCACCATTAACAATTTCAAAACCCTTTATGCGTGCATATGGTATACCAGCAGGCCCGTTGTATTCTATAGTTTTTATAGTTGGATAATTTTTAGAAATTTGTATAGTTTTGTCAGTACAATTATGAGCTATTAAAATAATCTCATCTGGTTTTTGACTTTGGTTTAAAATACTTTCCAAGCATTTTCCAATGTATTCTTCCTCGTTATGTGCAACTATTAGTACAGAAATTTTCATAAATATATTATAGCACTTTTTAAATGATTAAAAATCTGATAACTATTTGTCACGACCGTGATAAATAGTTATAATAGAAAAATGAAACAACCATATTGGGAAAGAGCAACTTTTACTGAGTTAATAATAAGTCATCTTTTGTCATGTAAATCAAAGTCTTTACAAACAAAAATACTCCGAAATCTTGTTGAAGGAAGAGATAAACAAAAAAAACAAGCATTTTCTCAAAGTTTGTATAGGTTAAAAAAACAAGGTTTTATTAAATTAATCAAAGATGATATTGTTCTTGATCATAAGAAATATATAAATGCTAAGAGTACTTCAACGTATTTTAAAAAAGAAGAAAATACAGATGGTGTTATGGTTATGTTTGATATTCCAGAAGAAAAAAGAAAGATTCGTGACTGGTTACGCAAACAATTAAAGTTATGGGGTTTTATAATGATTCAACAAAGCGTTTGGTTTGGAAAAGGTAAATTGACTGACAATTTTAAAAATCATTTAGAGCTACTTGGTATTAAAAAGAATATAAAAATTTTTAGTGCCGTTAAAATTAAAATATAATATTTAAATAATTTTGATAACGAACTATCACGGTCGTGATAGTTCGTTATATATGTTTTATAAAAAGTTTCATTATGGTAAGATTTAATATATGAAAAGAATTTTTATAATCCATCGTTGGGGTGGGACACCTAATAGTGATTGGTATCAGTGGGTTTTAAATGAGCTACAAATTAAGGGCTATCAAGTTTTTATACCAATTATGCCCGAAACCGATAAACCAGATATTAATAAATGGGTTTCAAAATTGAGTGAAATTATTGGAACACCGGATGATGATATTTGTTTAATTGGGCACAGTATTGGGTCTCAGACAATTATGCGATATTTAATGACACTATCTGAAAATACAAAAATTAATAAAATTGTGTTTGTTGCTGGTTGGTTGAAATTAGATGGATTAGCAGAGGAAGGTGAGGAGATAATAAATATTGCACGTCCATGGTTAGAGACCCCAATTAATTTTGATCGTGTCAAAAATATTTGTCCTAAGATTCAAGTTCTACTATCGAGTAATGAACCTTTTGGTTATGTAGAAGAAAATAAGAAAATTTTTGAAGAAAAATTAAATGCTAAAGTTACAATTTTAAAAAATAAAGGTCATTTTACTGAAGATGATAGTGTAAAAGAATTATCAGAAATTTTAAAATTTTTTTAATTTACATATGAATTATATTAAAATAATTGGCTGGGCGGGGACATTACTTTTAATGGTGACATATATGTTAAATGTTTTTGGTGTTATCAGTGCAGATTCATTGTCGTATTTAATTCCAAATCTTTTGGCTGGGGTATTTTTGGGTATTAGAGTTCTTAAAGATAAGAATTATTCTAATGTATTTTTAGAAATATTTTGGATAACCGTTACATTGATTGCAATATTTAGATATTTTCTATAGCATGCTATACTCGCTTTATGAAATATAATTTAAACACATTAAAAAATGGATTGCGTGTGGTTACTGTCCCTATGAAGGATAATCCAACAGTTACAGTTTTGGTTTTGGTAGGTACAGGGTCAGATTATGAGACCAAGGATTTAGGTGGAGTCTCGCACTTTTTAGAGCATATGTGCTTCAAGGGTACTGTTAAACGCCCAAATGTAAGTATTATTTCACATGAATTAGACATGCTTGGTTGCCAATACAATGCTTTTACTGATCATGAAATGACAGGTTATTATGCCAAAGGTGATTCTAAACATTTTAAAAAATTATTAGATGTTGTTGGGGATGTATATTTGAATTCGATTTTCCCGGAAAAAGAAATTGAGAAAGAAAAAGGTGTAATAATTGAAGAAATAAATATGTATGAAGACATGCCAGCGAGACTTGTCCATGATGTATTTGACGAGCTTGTTTATGGGGATACCCCATCGGGACGAAATATTGCTGGTACTCATACAACTGTTAAAAATATGAAAAGAGATGATTTTGTTAAATATAAAAATGCCCAATATACTGCACCTAATACAGTGGTAGTTGTAACTGGCAATATTGATACTAAAATAGTTTACAAAGAAATAGAAAATACTTTTGGTAAATTAAATAATAAAAATCCAAATAAAAAATTAAAATCTTTTATACAAGATAAAACAAAAATTAAAATAAAAAATAAAAAGACAGATCAAATTCATATGATGTTAGGATTAAAATCATATGGACGGAATAATCCTAAAAATAAAACATTACGCATATTGTCGGCTATTCTTGGGGCAGGTATGTCTTCAAGACTATTTAACAAATTGCGTGAAGAAATGGGTGTTTGTTATTATGTTAGCTCGGGTATAACTGCAAGACATGAAACAGGCATGTTTGTAATTAATGCTGGTGTAACAACAGGAAGATTACAAGAAGTTATAAAAGTTTTAATTTCTGAATTAAAAAAATTAACAATTGAGTTAGTGGGAGATAAAGAGCTTAAAAAAGTACAAAATTCATTAATAGGGAATATGAAATTGGGCTTAGAATCAAGTGACGATATAGCTGGATTTTATGGGCAGCAATTGATTTTAAAAAATGAAATAAAAACAATGAAAGACAAAGAAAAAGAGATTTTATCTGTAAAACCAAAAGACATCCAAAAAATAGCCAAAGAAATAATAAAATCCGAGAATCTTAGGCTTGCCATCGTTGGGCCTGATGGGGTAAAACTTGATAAAACTATTTTAAAAATATAGCTTGGATAATTTGCCAAATCTATGGTATAGTTTAGTTATGAGTTTAGACCATAAAAGTATACATGTGAATATAACTACAGGAACGATATTACGTATTATATTGTTTATAGTTTTAGGTTTTTTATTATACAAGATTCGTAATTTACTTTTCCTATTACTTGTTTCAATTGTAATTGCAAGTTTTGTAGATGCTATTGCTCATCGTTTAAAACGCTATAAATTCCCAAGAACTCTTAGTGTAGTTTTAGTCTTTTTATTTATGATAATTGGTCTTTTGGGTATAGCTTATATTGTATTACCAACACTTTTTTCAGAAATCTCTCATGCGTTAAATACCCTTGTAAAATATGTTCCAGCTGATAAATTACAAACAATTATTGACCCAAATGCAATTAAAAGTATTAATAATTTTATAAATACTATCGGCCAAGAATTACCAGTAGCTCAAGTTGCAACTACTACAAAAGCTCTGATTAATAATATTTCTGGTGCATTTTATGGTATTGTCCAAACATTGTTTGGTAGTCTTGCTAATCTAGTTCTGATTTTTGTTTTGTCATTTTATCTTTCAATTCAAGAGCGTGGCATAGAAGGATTCTTAAAAATCGTAGTTCCTTTAAAATATGAAGTTTATATCTTGGATTTATGGCAACGATCAACTCGTAAAATTACACTTTGGTTTCGAGGACAAATGCTTCTGGCTATTTTAATAGCAATTATTACATTTGTCGTACTTTATTTACTAAATGTTCCGTATGCATTAATATTAGCAATTTTAACAATGGTTTGTGAACTTATTCCTTTTGGTATGATTTTCGCAACCATTCCTGCAGCTTTGGCTGGTTTTTCATCAGGTGGTTTACAGCTTGGATTGATAGTTATTTTGTTTTATTTTTTACTTCAACAATTAGAAGGATATGTCTTTGTGCCATTAATGAATAAAAAAACAACGGGTATATCACCACTAATGGTTATTTTAGCGCTTTTGATTGGTGGTCAGCTTGCTGGTTTTTGGGGTCTTGTATTAGCAATGCCTATATCATTGTTCTTATTAGAATTAATGAATGATGTTGAAACTAAGAAAGATTTGATTCGCAAATTAAATACAGATAATTCTTAAATGAAGCCTTTTTATATTACAACGACACTACCTTATGTTAACGCTCCATTACATATGGGGCATGCTTTAGAATTTATTCGAGCTGATACAATAGCACGATATAAAAAATCAATTGGTTTTGATGTATTTTTTAATACTGGTACTGATGAGCATGGTATAAAAATTTATGAAAAAGCACGGGAAGCAGGTCTTAATGTTCAAGATTTTGTTGATTCTGGTTTTGAAACATTTAAAAAACAACTTGAAATATTTGGAATAAGTTCTGATGCACATTTTATCCGTACAACTGACAAGAAACACGAAATGGGAGCACAAGAATTTTGGAAAATAGTTTATAATAATGGTTATATTTATAAAAAAAATTATGAAGCAAAGTATTGTGTTGGTTGCGAATCAGAAAAAACTGACAGTGAATTGAATGATGACGGATTTTGCCCTGATCATCTTGGAGTCGAGCTTCAAAAAATTGAAGAAGAAAATTATTTTTTTAAATATTCTGAATTTGGTGAAAAACTTTTAGAATTTTATGAAAAAAACTCAAGTTTTATAATTCCTGATTTTAGATTTAATGAAATTAAAAACTTTGTTTCAAGTGGCTTGCAAGATTTTTCAATTTCACGCAAGGTTGAAAAAATGCCATGGGGTATACCTGTACCGGGTGATGATACACAAGTCATGTACGTATGGTTTGACGCATTGACGAATTATATAAATACACTGGGGTGGGGTTCTACTTCCTCCCTTGATAAGGGGAGGACTGAGGAGGGGTTGGGTTTATTTGAAAAATACTGGGTGAATGGCACTCCAACGCAGTATTGTGGCAAAGACAATACACGCTTTCAGGGTGCAATGTGGCAAGCCATGTTAATGGCCGCCAGTGTGCCCAATTCATATCAAATAGTAGTAAATGGATTCATAACAGGTGATGCAGGGATAAAAATGAGTAAAACACTTGGTAATGTAGTTGATCCTCGTACTATCGTGGAAGATTACAATACGGATGCTTTGCGATATTTTTTACTTCGTGAAATTTCAAATTTTGAAGATTCACCATTTACAATTGAAAGATTTAAAGATGCCTATAATTCAGGACTTGCAAATGGACTAGGAAATTTAACATCGCGTATTCTCACTCTTTCAGAAAAATACCTAGATGATCATATAGAACTTTCTGAAAATTTAATATCTCAAGAACTTTCGGATTATTTGGGAAAATTTGAAATTAAACATGCTATGGATTTTATATGGGATAAAATTCAAGATTTAGATAAAAAAATCCAAGAGTCGGAGCCATTCAAAGTAGTGAAAGTAGATGAACAAAAAGGCAAAGAATTAATTTCCGAAATGGTTTTAGAATTATATAATATTTCAGAAATGTTAAAATCATTTTTACCTGAAACTTCACAAAAGATTCAAGAATTAATAAAACAAAATAAAAAACCCGAGCATCCGTTGTTTTTAAGGAAAGAATAAGGTGGGGGTACATACAAATAACATGAAGCTAAATTACATCGACATTCATTCGCATTTAAACCTTTCGCCACTTTTGGAAAATAAAGACCAGATAATACAGAATATGCGAGATGCAGGTATTGGGACAATTACTGTTGGGACTGATTATGAGACATCTAAATTAGCAGTTGAAATGGCCAATGATCGTCCTGATATTTTATGGGCGACTGTAGGGCAACACCCGAATGACCTGCCTACCGGACAGGCAGGTAATCCGGATGAGGTTTTTGATTATGAGAAATATTTGGAATTAGCTAAAAATGAAAAAGTTGTAGCTATAGGGGAAACAGGATTGGACTACTACAGGCTAGGTTCTAGTGACAAGGTTCTAGTGACTAGTGAAGAACAAAAGCAACAAGAAATAAAAATAGAAAAACAAAGACAAAAAGATTTGTTTATTAAACATATTGAAATTGCTATAGAGACAGGAAAATCACTTATGATACATGCAAGACCAGCAAAAAATAGCATGGATGTATATGAAGATGTATTAGATATTTTAGAAACCTATCAGCAAAAAGCAAAAAGCCAAAAGCTAGCAGCTAATTTTCATTTTTTTGTTGGAGATATAGAAATAGCAAAAAGAATAGTAAAAAATAATTGGACTATGTCATTTGATGGGCCAATTACATTTACAAAAGATTATGATGAAGTTATTAAATCAATTCCATTGGAAAATATAATGGCCGAGACTGATGCCCCTTTTGCAACACCTGTACCATATCGTGGGCAAACAAATTATCCGCAATATGTTGAATTTATTTACAAAAAAATCGCAGAAATTAAAGAAATTTCAATAAATGAATGTAGAGCTCAAATTTTAAATAATGTAAAACGAGTATTTGGGATTTAAGAATCCCCACCTGACTAAGGAGGGGGTAGGGGGGTGGTTTTCTTGTAATTTATTAAAATATGTGCTATATATAGACCATGCAAAAGAATAAAGAAGACATGCTAGTCAAGGTCTACGAGCTTGGCTACCATCTCATCCCAACCCTTGCGGAGGAAGAGATACCACAGTATGTCAATAAAATAAAAGATCTGCTCGACTCGTACGGAGCAGTTATTATTAGTGACGAGTCCCCAAAACGCATAGATTTGGCATATACAATGCACCCAAGCGTTAAAAACAAAAAACAAAAATATAATAAAGCATATTTTGGTTGGATAAAGTTTGAAACAGATACTGAGTCAATCGAGGCTTTCAAAAAAAGTATCGATGATATAGATGAAATTTTTCGTTCACTTATAATCATTACTGTTCGAGAAAATACAATGGCTCCTAAAAAACTTTTTGTAAGTACAAAAAAACATACAACACGCAGTGGCAGTGAAGATGAAAAAATGGATATCGCAGTTGTCGACAAAGAAATAGATGCTTTGATCGAAGATCCTAAAGATGAAGTTTTAGATGTTAAAATTCTTGATAATGATATAATAGAAGATGTGCCATTAGTAGAAGAAAATAATTTATAAATATATGTACTATAATCAAGCTCTTATAATAGGGAACCTAACTCGTGATCCAGAATTAAAAGTTTTACCTAGTGGTATAAAAGTCGCTACATTTAGTATCGCTACTAATCGTACATGGAAAAATCCACAAGGTGGAAAAGAAACAGCAACAGATTATCACAATGTAGTTGCATTTGGTAATCAAGGTGAGACAATTGCTAAATTTATGAAGAAAGGCAATATCATGATGATCAATGGCCGTATGCAAACCAGGTCATGGGATGGTCCAGATGGAACAAAAAGATACCGTACAGAAATAGTTACTGATGGATTCCAATTTGGTCCACGAACTACAAATGGTAGTGAAATGGGTGTATCTGGCCCAAGTGCATTTAACCAATCAAGTCCAACCGATGATGGTTCACAAGCTGGTATTGATGATTTTGGTCCGATCGATTACCCTGCCGAAGATAATAATTTAGAAGACATACCGTTCTAATATGAAACAAGATTTTTTTACCTCCAATAATTTAAAGTTTGTCGACTGGAAAGATATAGAACTTTTGAAAAAGTTTTTAGCTCCAAATGCTCGATTGCTTTCTCGTCGTAAGACAAATTTAACTGCCAAGAATCAACGCAAGATGGAAGAAGCCGTCAAACGCGCTCGATTTATGGGACTTCTCCCATTTATCGCAGCTTAAATCTTAAAATTTTAAAATATAGTATTCCGCTCTCTTGTCCTCGTTATCACTGCGGATGTTCGCTCTACACTATATTTTAAAATTTAACAAAAGCCCTATAGTGGGGCTTTTGTGTTATATTATAAAAATGGAAAAGAAAAACAATAGTATTAGAATAATGCAAAAATGCGCAAAAATAGGAGATAGGATATTTAGTAAAGTTTGTATAGAACTCAAAAAGCATACTCTTAAAACTGAAATCGAACTAGCAAATTTTATAAAAAGTGAAATAAAAAAGACAGGTGCGGTAGAAGCATTCCCAGTGATAGTTACAAGTGGTAAACGAGCCGGAAACGATATTCATCCAATTCCAACAAATTCAAAATTGTCCGGATTTGTAATTATTGATTTTGGTATTAAATATGCCGGATATTGTAGTGACATGACAAGGACTATATATGTCGTAAGTCCTAATTCTAAAGGAAAAACCAATAAACCTACAAAACTTGAAATTAGTCTATACAATACAGTCTTAAATGCCCAAAATGGCTCGATAAAGTACTTTAAATCTGGTTTTCCAGTAAGTAGTTCTGATGCCTATGTAAGGGGATTTTTAGCTAATAAAATCGTGAGGCAAGGCCTCACGACAAAAACTCTAGACAAATATTTTATCCACACACTAGGTCATGGTATAGGCAAAAAAGTCCATGAAAAACCAAAGATTTTTTATAAATCTCATGAAGTTTTTAAAGCCGGCCAAATGGTAACCAGCGAACCAGGAATCTATATACCCAACAAATTAGGCATAAGAATCGAAGATATGTATTTAATTACTGACGATAAGCCAAAACAAATCACAAAAAGCAGTAGGGAATTGCTAGTTTTTTAAAATAGTTTATCCACAGTTTAATTTGACTTAATAGTCTATATTAAGGTATATATTAAATATGACTTATGTCACAAAAAACTTCGGTTACCGTCGCTATAACTCATCATTATTGGTGGTTAGTTTTTGTGCATAAATATGACTATATAAAAAAAGATATACATAAACACGAGCCACTAATGTAAATTAGTAGGCTCGTGTTCTTTTTATTGTTCTTTTAAAAATATTAAATTGGTTATACGGGGCGATTCTAGAAGCCCCGACTAACCAATTTAATAATAAATAAAATGAAAAACGAATTCAAAACAAAAGAATTATTGAATGAAAACATTCAAACCTTTATAATAGGTAGTTGGCATATCAGAGTATTACCTAAAGAAATTGTTATTTCAGGAAATGAAAAATCACAATTAGAATCCATGGCATTGTTTTGGTCTAAAAGTTTTAACCTTAAACATAAAAATTGGATGGTAAAAAATTTTTCTGTTCCATCTAATATAATAAGATTTGATTATGTTTTAAACGATCAAGGAGATATAAATGTTTTTGAAATAGAAGATCGTCCAGCTGGATTTGAAATAAATGCTCTCGTATCACCTTATACAGATAATTCATTTTTATTATCACTATCAGAACTATCTAATTACACAAAAAAGCCAATTGGTATTTGTGTATCAAAAGGTAGAATGTTTAATTCCGATGATTTTTTTTGGGTACAAAGATTTTCTAAATTTAATATGAATTTAGAAAATTCTAAATTTGTTTTTGGTGAATTTCCTAAAAATCCAGAAGATTATTTATGGTTTGTAAGGTCTTTAAGACATGAAAAAGAATATTATGATTTAGAAAAATATTCTTTTTCAACAATCAAATATGAAGGTGATAAATCTTATGGTTTAAAAATGGGGTTGTACAAAACTATTCCAGAAGATATTTTATGGGATAAACCTTTTGTTTTTAAACCAGAATCTGGGTGTCGTTGTGAAAATGTACACATGTATCACCCAAAACAACCTGGTGGTGGATTTTCAACTCGTTCTAAAATAGAAAGAGCTATAGAAAATGGAGATGTTAAATATATTCAACCATATTATGAACCAGAGCATCCAGATTTTTTACCCAACGGTTATTCTATGCTTCGTAGATGTTATTTGATTTTTGACATAGACACTTTATCCTACAAAGTAGTTGGTGGTCAATGGGAAGCTAGACCAAAATGTCATAAAATACATGGAGCCAGTGATGCTGTTTGTGGTCCATTAGTTCTTTAATCTTTAAAATTAAATTTTAACGCCTTTTTATAAAGGCGTTTTTTTATGCTAGTATATATCTATGTGTAGAATGTTGGCATATGATGGTGATTTAAATTCTAAAGAATATCAAGAAATTCTGGCATCTTTTGCTATTCTTGGAGAGAATGGTTGTGTACCTTGCGGTATAGAAAAAGGTCATTTAGATGGTTGGGGGATTCATAGTAGCGATACTAAGGATAGTATCTACTTTAGAAGTATTAATTCTGTAGATAAAAAAAATCTTTTAAATAAAGCCAATCAATTAAATAATGACTATGGTCAAACAGTAGTTCATTTACGAAAAGCCACAGTTGGTAAAAATGCAATTTGTAATACGCATCCATTTATGCGAGCAGGAATTAGCTTTTCTCATAATGGTTCAATTCATGCTTTTCCAAATAGTACTTTTATTTCTGATAGGCATTTTCGTGAAGGTCATACAGACTCAGAAACATTTTTTATGAGGATTATTGATCGTATAAATGGTCAAATTGGGGATTCAAGTTTGGATAATATTAAAAATGCCCTATTAGAAGAAATTGAAGAAATAAAAAATATTAGTGAATGGACATCTTTGACATGTTTAATAAAATCACCTAATGGTATAATAATAAATTATCTATGGAATGAAAAACACCCAGATGTAGAAAAATTAAAATTAAACGAGTATTATACATTTTATATTGGAAAAAAAGAAAATATTACAGTTATTTCTTCCGAGATTTTAAATGTTGATGGTTTTATTTGGGAAAAATTAAACAATGATACCGTATTAGTTTTGCCTTTTAAAATTGATAACGAATTATCGCGGTCGTGATAAATTGTTATAAATAATTTCTATTCATGAGTTTGGATGAATTGTTTAAAAAATATTTCGTGTAATATGCTTAAACATAATGAGAATATGATGTGATAAAAAACCATTAAT
>Ga0209541_10001876_pt1 | contig 40840 bp, 44 predicted proteins | sample RifCSPlowO2_01_FD_184027 | JGI IMG/M metagenome (GOLD analysis project Ga0209541, IMG submission 184027) | Groundwater microbial communities from Rifle, Colorado - Rifle CSP2_plank lowO2_0.1 (SPAdes) (version 2) | ecosystem: Environmental > Aquatic > Deep subsurface > Groundwater | place...
AAGTTGGAATTGCTAGTAATCGCGGGTCAGCTATACCGCGGTGAATACGTTCTCAAGTCTTGTACTCACCGCCCGTCAAGTCAGGGAAGTTGGGAGTACTCAAAATCCCCACATTTCGTGGGGCCTACGGTAAACTCAATGACAAGGACTAAGTCGTAGACGCAAACTGCGTCTGTTGCGACGCTAGAGAGTAATCTCTAGAAAAATAAACTTGGCTATATGCTGGAAATCCTGAGAATCCTGGACTACGGTCGTGATATAATTAAATATCATAGCCGTGATAATGTCACAGGTGCAGAAAATCAGCAGGGAAGTCGTAATTGACCCCTCAGAGACTACACGCCGAGCCCCTTGTAAAGAAGAAATACAAGCTTATCTGTTGGGTGCGCTTCACGATGCCTCTCTCAATAAAAAGAAACGTTATCGTTTTACCCAGAAGGGTACCGAATGGTTAACGCTTCTTCAAAAGTTATTCCAAGAACTTGGATACAAGTCTTGGATATATAGAGAAGGGAATCGCGAAGTGTACACTCTGGAAACGCTTGCGCAGTTTCTTGATTTTGGTTTCGATCCATTGACACTGGATACAAACGTAGAAAAGGTCGCGTATATTAGAGGTTTCTTTGATGCCGAAGGCGGCGTCCCTCGAAATGCAAAAGCCGATTTCTACATCCAGCTGGTTCAGAAGGATAAAACAAAGATTGAGAAGCTCGTGAGAATGCTCGATACATTAGGCATTAGTACCGGGAAAATACACAATCCAAGCGAACGTGTTGACCCAAACTACTGGCGAATATATGTATCATGGCGATCTCATAAAGATTTTGTTTCTAAGATCGGATCATGGCATCCACTTAAGGCAAAAATTCTTCAAACAAGGGTGATGATATAGTCCATGCCTCATGGCGACATGAGGGTAGAACATGAACAAGGCACGGGTAGCGGAAGCTGCTCGTGGAGTAATTCAATTTGAAACCTTCCGACTTAACGTCGGAATTATAGTGTCAATTCCGCCTCGCGTAAGCGAGTCGAGAGGACGATGATCGTAGTCCCTAAATCGATCTGACAATACGGAAAGACGTTACGGAACAAAATAGAGGACGATATCTCTCGACTACGCTCGAGACAAGAACAAAAGCCCCTCAAGGGGCTTTTGTGTTACTCAATGAATTTAAAAGTAGAGAGAATTTGGTTATCTATATCATCCAAATCTTTTTTAGCCCCTCGGTTGAAGAAAAGTATTTTATACATAGCCGTATCTTTTTGAATCAAAATGGTGAAATACGAACTGTATCCACCTTCTGTGGCCTCATAAGCATTTTGGTTTGCGAAAGTTATCTTTTTATGGTCAAAAATTAGATTATTTTTATTACTTACATATTTTTCTAAGTCCTTATTTGGATAATAGAAAAACCATATATCAGGCCCACATCCTTCATAGCAGTCTTTTATAGCAGCGAATATTTCTGGATCTGAAACAACTGTCACTAAACTAGGGTCATCTTGATAGTTTGTTTGTTGTATCCAATCCTTCGGATACCTAAACTCAAACCCATATTCTTCGTTACGATAATTTTGCCAACTTGTAGTGAGTGTAGGAGAACTGGTTGAGGTATCAGTTACCGATTCCTGAATTTCTTGCACCCCATCACCCTCTTTAGATAAATACGAAGTATAGCCGTAGATTCCTCCGCCAATTATTACAATCACCACAATAATTAAAATAGTTTTTGTCCAATGTTTCTGCTCTGGTGGTAGGGGATTTTGTTCAGGAGGCATAGCATGATTATACTTCAAAGTCCTCTTTTCTTAGTCCGGACTGTCTGACAATAGAGCCGAAAGTGCCCATTGGAACCTCCCTTTTGTTTGCAGGCACAATAACAGTCAGTTTGTGAGTGCGATTGAAAAGTTTTATATGACTACCTTTTTGTGAGATCTTAACAAAGTCATTTTTCTCGAGAATTAAGATAATATGTCTCGAGGAAAATAATTTAGGCATAAGACACAGAAGTATGGATCAAAGAAGGCGATAGAACCTTTGGAATTCGTTTTGTCTTTCCATCCTCAAAATACAACTCAAGAGCCTCCCTGATATTTCTCATGGCCTCTACCCTCGTCTTTCCAAATGAGGAGATATCCACATTCAAACACTGGGCAACATAGTACTTGCCCTCCTTCCAGATTACTGTTTTTAGTGTTAGTTTCTTCATAACGCCATTATATCACGTTACTCAATAAATTTAAAAGTGGAGAGGATCTGGCTACACTCACTGGTAATGTCGTCATCATAGCTAGTACAAGATCCATAAATGTATCTAGAACCTATCTTGTATTTAATTAAACTCTCTACATCTTTGGGATTAAATAACTGAGTTTCAGTATAGTTTGTGTTTTTGTACGGATAACTTTGCAATATTAAACCGGTCCAATCTAAAGCACTCTTATATTTATTATCGCGGAAAGATACTATAAATTCTCCAGAGACTAGATTTGGAAAGTCAGTGCTCACCTCCCAATTTTGAGGGTGTTTAACCTCAAACCCATACTCCTTATTACGATAAGTTTGCCACCCCGTAAAACTATCGTCACGGGGTTGCTGTTGTTGGGACTTTTCTATTGCGTCCAAACCGTATTGATAGCGCTGATAAGCTTGATATTTGAAATAACCAGCGATACCTAGACCGACAATGATTAAAACTAGAATAAGTTTTATAAACCACGGACCAAAGTTTTTCTTCGGATCAGTCTCAAGAAAGTTGAACGGTTCAGGTTGTGGTGGGGGAGTTTGTTCAGGAGGCATATATAGAATTATACGCTCTTTTTTGATATAGTCTGTCCTGCGCGCGCATAGCTCAGTTGGTAGAGCATTCGACTGATACTCGAAAGGTCCTTGGTTCGACCCCAAGTGCGCGCATCCTTCGACCAGCTCAGGGTGAACTGGTATAATAATTGAAATGCCGAAAAGTAGGATCATTATCACATTAGGGGCAATTATCGCTATCTTGCCACTCCTTGGATTTCCTCGTCTTTGGGAATCGTTTTTTCAAGTAGCGACTGGTCTTTCTATAGTGCTACTTTCGGTTTGGACTAGCATAGACAAACGTCTGACTCTCAAGGCCAAAGCTCAAAAGCGCCAGATTCACAAACGTCGGGTGGAGGAGATACAGTCCCAGACAGAAGTTCCTCAAGAAGAAGTTTTGGTACAGTCCGAACCGGAACAAAATATATAACAATGCCCACGTCACGAGGAAGTTTGGTTCTGGTTGCCCTAGTGGGCGCCACTTTTATTTCCTTACTTCTTTTAGCCCCATCTTTTTTCAAAACGACCTATGTGTCGTCTTCATCCAACGACTCACAGAATCCAGATTCGACCCCTGTTTTCGTAGTAACTCACTTAGATACCCCCGAGCCTCTTAAAGCACTTTATATGACTTCTTGTGTGGCGGGCACCCTGTTATGGCGAGAGAGTCTAAAGAAACTTATTGAGACGACAGAACTCAACGCCATTGTGATAGATATAAAAGACTACACAGGCGAAGTCTCGTTTCTCGAGACTTCCAGGTGTTTTGTCAGAGATCTTCGGGAGTTTATCGGGGAACTACATGATGCCCAAATCTACGTAATTGGCCGTGTCTCTGTTTTCCAAGATGTTTATTACACCAAACTTTATCCAGAACTAGCGGTCAAGAAGAAGAGCGATGGAGAAGTGTGGAAAGATTACAAGGGACTCTCTTTCATAGATGTAGGGGCAACTCCTTATTGGGATTATATCGTCAAAATTTCAGAAGAAGCCTATGCACTCGGTTTTGATGAACTTAACTATGACTACGTTCGATATCCATCTGACGGTAATATGCAGGATGTCTCATATACTTGGACCCCGTACCAAGAGCAGAACTCTGGTACGGGGCAGGCCTCTACTACTCAATCTTCGCGTCTTATGACAAAAGCTGAAGTTTTAGAAAGTTTTTTTAAATATCTGCATGATAAACTCAAAGATACTGGAACCAAACTCTCTGTTGATCTCTTTGGCATGACGACCACAGTAAACGTTGACATGAATATAGGACAAATACTTGAACGGGCTCTGCCATACTTTGACTATGTCGCTCCGATGGTTTATCCGTCGCACTATCCTCAAACTTGGAACGGTTTTAAGAATCCTGCCGAGTATCCGTATGAAGTCGTAAAAATTTCTATGACCAAGGCAGTTGAAAGAGAAGAGTTTTGGCGCATCGCAAATAACTTAGCAACTTCCACACCCTCAAAACTTCGCCCTTGGCTACAAGATTTCCACCTCGGTGCCACCTATGGACCAGACAAAGTCCGCGCTCAAATACAGGCAACCTACGACGTCGGTCTCACCTCCTGGATGATCTGGAACGCGGGGAATAAATATACGGAAGCAGCTCTTAATAAAGAGCCTTAATTTCTAAATCCTAATTACTAATTTCTAAATAAATCCTAAAATTAAAAACATACTAAATACTTGCGACCGCTGGTAAATAACACCTCTCATTTTTACTTGCAAGCTCAAGAATAGTGTGATATAGTTCTCACAGGCAAAAGTTTCAGGAAGGAGTCCAGAGATGGACACTTATTCAGAGAAGATTTGGGGACGTGGTTCGGCGTGGCAAATCATGGCAGAGGCGCGCAAGCGTTTTCGTGCCGGGGTGAATCAAGATCCGCCTGGTGCCTATATTGCGCTGGCCAGCGCGCACTACTCACTCATCAAACGCTACATGGACTGGTGGCTACGGCCGCTTGCTCTCTGGCACATGTGGCAGGCGGTGTGGAATGTCAATGGTGCCTTCACGACCTTTCGTGACGTTAGTGCCTCCTTTAGCGCTGATGAAGTCGACGTGATCACCACCATCTTGGCCAAGACCCCCAGTTGGCTTGGCGGTGATCGTGTTTGCGCGATCTCGCTCCTCAACTCAGCGCTTTATCTCGATCCAAATCGAGACACGATGAAGCCGCACACTCGCGCGCTCATGCTCGTTACCCTCGGCGGAATCGAGTGGCAGGTGGGCTGTCAGGAAGATGCTTGGAAACACTATGCTGAAGCACGAGCGCTTGTACCGGCTATCGAAGCAGAAGATTTGCCTGATCGCGACCGACAGCTTGTTCGAGTGCTTTCGGCGGTGGGGTTTTTCTACTACGACCACAGTTCTCAACGTGACTTGGCGTGGGAGCTTCTGACACAAGCTCTTGATCTCTCTACTCTGGTCTCGAAAGATCAAGCTAAGAAGATTATCGCCGAGTGCGACAAGCGGTGGATGAAGTAGATCATTCGCCGAATTGGACTCAAGGCCGAAGCGCGCACGCGCGCTTCGGTTCTTCTTTTTTATATTGCTTCGCCCCGCATAGCTCCGAAGGAGCGAAGTGGGGTATAATTAGCAAAATGGCGGAGATAAAAATTATTAAAGATAATATCAGTCTCGAAGAGCTCAAGGCGATGGCTCGTAAGCAGTTTTTCAATATCATCAAAGCGGCGGTGGATGTAGAACAGGGGATCATATCTGTCGGAGGGGAGTTTCATTCTGATCTAGAAGTACAGTTGCTGGAAAAAGAAAATTCTAAGAGGGAGAACACCTGGGGTATAAACCTGCTTCTTGATAGAACAGGAAATGATTTCATTCAGTTTGACTCCATGATTAATCTTAAACCGCTATCTGGAAATACAAATCGCGGGGTTGATGACCCAATCATCCGTGCGAAGATTGCGGAAATTGTAAATAAAATTGTAAAACGATGAATCATGTCCGCAAAAGTCTTGAGGATAGTTGGGGCAAAATGTCTCTCATTGAGCAGATGGGTAATATCGGAAGCGAGGTGGGGAGAGCCGCCCAAGCTCAAAAGGAAGACAGCGAAAGTTTCTCGGGCGCAGCTACTCGCACGCTTGAGCTCTTCGACCTTACTCTTAGAGACGAACGCTGGCTCGGCAGGCTGCGCGAGATCGGCAGGGTTAGGGAAATCTTCTGCGATATAGTATTTGGGGAACAAAAATACAAAACTACTCTTACAGATCTTGAAAAATATTTTATGAACTTCGCTGTCGCCGCTCGTCTGCAAGTGCCATAAGGCGCCAGCCTTTTTGTTGTATAATAAGCAAAATGGTAGATTCTGAAAAAATCACATATTTTGCCGAGACGGACTCGCGGCATTATCGCAAAAAGTTCGGCATTAAGGCCGAAGATCGCTCCAAACACGTCTACGTTATAGGCAAGACCGGCATGGGCAAGTCTACGCTCCTTGAGAACATGGCTGTTCAGGATATCCAGCACGGTAATGGTCTCGTTTTCGTAGATCCTCACGGCGGCACAGCAGAAAAGCTTCTCGAATATATACCAGAAGAACGCATCAAAGACGTCCTTTATTTCGCGCCCTTCGATATGGAGCACCCAGTTTCGTTCAACATCATGGAAGATGTTGGAGCGAATAAACGGCACTTGGTGGTAAATGGTCTTATGTCGGTCTTCGAGAAGATCTGGGAGGACGCTTGGTCGGCGCGTATGGCCTATATCTTGCAGAATACACTTCTGGCTCTACTTGAATATCCTGGAGCGACGCTTCTTGCGGTCAATCGCATGTATACGGACAAGGACTTTAGAAACAAGGTGGTGGCCAATGTTACAGACGTGTCAGTGAAAAGTTTCTGGGTTGATGAGTATGCTAAATATACCGACAGGTATACCCAAGAGGCTACACCGGCTATTCAGAACAAGATCGGCCAATTCGCGGGAAATCCCTTGATCAGAAATATCATTGGACAGCCCAAATCTAGTTTCAACCTTAGAGAAATTATGGACAAGAAGAAGATTATGATAGTGAACTTGTCCAAGGGGCGAGTGGGGGAAGGCAACGCTCGTCTTCTAGGCTCCATGCTTATTACCAAAATTTACTTGGCCGCCATGTCGCGGGCGGACGAGAAGACTCACACCCTGTCCAAATTGCCGCAGTTCTATCTCTTTGTGGATGAATTTCAATCTTTCGCCGACAGATCTTTCGCCGACATTCTTTCGGAGGCTCGTAAATATAAACTCAACCTGACTATGGCTCATCAGTATATTGAGCAAATGGACGAAGAAGTGCGCGAAGCAGTCTTCGGCAATGTCGGGACGATGATTGCCTTCCGCGTAGGAGCCTATGACGCCGATGTTTTGGAAAAAGAGTTTGCCCCAACCTTCACGGCCGAAGACCTGGTTAATCTTGGTTTACGCCAGATTTATCTAAAATTAATGATAGACTCGGTGACCTCACAGCCTTTTTCTGCCTCCACTATGCCTCCAATCGAGCCTCCGAAAGTTTCCTTTGTCGACGAGATCCTAGCGCATTCTCGCAAGACCTATGCCAAGTCGAGAAGCGAGGTGGAGAAACATATCACCGATTGGCATGAAGAGGGGAAAGCTGTCTCGCCGAGGCCAGTAGTGCCCAGACATATTCCCGTCAAACACGAACCGAAAGCAGTTGACGTTAAGCCCATACAGACCGTATCTCTCAAGAAAATAGGTGTAGAGAAAAATAATCAGCGTAAGCCGGATGCTAAACACGTCTCTGCCTTGAGAGATGCATTGAAGGCGGTGGTAGGAACTGAAAAAATCACAAATCCTAAACCACAAATCCTAAATAATAATCAAATTCAAAATTCTAAACCAGAACCCAAACGAGAACCTAGCCCGGAGGAACTCAAAAAAATTCTCGATGCCTAGTAGTTCGACGATGCTCACTATAAATAAAAGAATTCTAATATTTTCTCTCGCTTATTATCCTGTGGTAGGCGGGGCAGAAATTGCGGTTAAAGAGATTACGCAACGAATTTCCACGAATGAGATCGAATGGGATGTTATAACCATGCGTTTCGATAAAACGCATTTAGAGCAAGAGAAAATAGGGAATTGTACGATATATCGTATAAACACATCCAAAAATCTTTACCCATTTAAAGCCTTATTCTTAGCCATAAAATTGCATAAAATTAGATCATATGATGCTACGTGGGCCATTATGGCCAACTGGGCTGGGTTTGCCGCACTCTTTTTTAAATTTCGTTTTCCAGAAATTCCTTACATACTCACTTTGCAAGAAGGAGATCCTATTTCATACATCAAACGTAAAGTCTGGTTTGTTTGTCCATTGTTCAAAAGAATTTTCACACGCGCAAATATTGTTCAGGCCATATCAAATTATTTAGCAGATTGGGCGAAAGATATGGGGTATCGTGGTCCGGTGGAAGTGATACCAAACGGAGTTGATTTTGGCAGGTTCTCCTCAAATGTTCAACACCGGGTGTTGAACAAAAATAATATTACTTTGATTACGACTTCACGACTGGTGGAGAAGAACGGGATACAAGATATTATAAGTGCTCTGAAATTTTTACCAAAAAATGTTAAATTAAAAATTCTAGGTGTGGGGCCACTTGAATCAAAATTAAAAAGCATGGCCACTGGTCTGCCGGTGGAGTTTCTTGGTTTTGTGCCTCAAGACGATATCGTAAGGTATCTACATGATGCGGACATTTTCATCAGACCGTCGCTTTCAGAGGGACAAGGCATCTCTTTTATTGAGGCTATGGCGGCTGGGTTGCCGGTGATAGCCACTCCAGTTGGCGGAATTCCAGATTTTCTAAAAGACCCTTCGAATTCCTCAGGGCAAGTAGAAACGGGTCTTTTTTGTGAAGTGAATAATCCAAAAAGTATTGCCGATAAGGTGGTAGAGTACATAAATAATCCTGAATCGACATCAAAAATAGTGCAGAATGCTAGAAAAATGGTTGAGGAGAAGTATGACTGGAACTTGATTGCCAAGAGGATGAAAGAGGAGATTTTTGGTAAGGTATAGAAATGAGGATACTTATAGCGACCGGTATTTACCCCCCAGCTGTGGGGGGGCCTTCGCAATATGCCAAAAATGTGAAGTTGGAGTGGGAGAAAAAGGGTCATAAAGTTAAGGTAAAGACTTTCTATTTTGAGCGCGTGCTTCCCACTGGTTTTCGGCATATCTACTATTTTCTAAAGATTATTCCCACAGTCTTGTGGTGCGATTTCATATTTGCTCTCGATACCTTCAGTGTCGGCTGGCCGGCTACTTGTGCCGGTAGACTTTTCGGCAAGAAAATCATTATTCGTACCGGCGGAGATTTTCTCTGGGAACAATATGTGGAAAGAACTAGTAAGAAAGTACTACTAAGAAATTTTTATAAAGATGAAATGGATAATCTTTCTAAAAAAGAGAAGATGATCTTTAACTTAACGAAGTGGACATTGAATAATGTATCGAGGGTTATTTTCTCGACAGAATGGCAGAGAGGTATTTTTATAGAGGCATATAGTATGGAGAGAATAAAGACTTCAGTTATAGAAAATTATTTTGGTCCAAAAGAGGCTGATTTTCCTCCACAAAACAACACTTTCATTGCTTCATCTAGAAATTTAGTTTGGAAAAATTTAGATATGTTGAAAATCGTGTTTAACAAAATCAAACTAGCCGATCTTTTTCTAGATAGTCTACCGTTTGATGAGTTTATGAATAAAATAAACAGTTCATATGCTATTATTTTGGCTTCTTTGGGGGACGTCAGCCCTAACCTGATACTCGATGCTATAAGATACAATAAACCATTTATATGTACCAAAGAGGTAGGGATTTTAGATAGAATAAAAGATATTGGCATTTTTGTGGATCCTCTAAATGAGAAGGAAATTGAAAATGCTGTAATTAAGCTCTTGAATAAAGAAGAATATGGGAAGTGGAGGCAAAAAGTAAAGAACTTTAATTTTATTCATACATGGGAAGAGATTGCAGATGAGATAATAAACGTATGGAAGCATCTTTAAAAATCTTAATGATAAGCTCGGACAGAAAACTTTTTGAAGAAAAAAGTGCTGTTTCCGAACGTATCAAAGAGTACGGCTCTCTAGTTGGAGAACTGCATATTGTCATCTTTGCTCTCAAGTCCTTAGGTCTGGGGGAGAAACAGATCGCACCGAATGTTTGGTTGTACCCCACCAACTCTTCATCAAGATGGTTCTACGTCCATGATGCCGCTCGTATTGGCAAAGCAGTGGTGTTTAATAAAAAATTTGTAAGGGGCGAGGCTCTCATTACCACCCAAGATCCGTTTGAGTCTGGTTGGGCTGCGCTTAAAGTGAAGAAAAGATGGCGTCTACCACTCGAAGTTCAGATTCATACTGATCCAAACTCGCCGTATTTTTCCGGGTTCTTGAATAGAATCAGGACAATAATTGCAAAGAGGGTGTTGGCAAATGCAGATAGCGTCAGGGATGTTAAAACACTACCAATCTATGTAGATAAGGAAAAAATTGAAAATGCCAAAATCTCTTTCGATCTGCACGCTCGTTTCGGATGGCGCTTTATCTTGCTCTCAGTCTCGCGGCTCACTCGAGAGAAGAATCTTTCTTTAGCTCTGAAAGTGCTAGCTATTGTCATAGAAAAATTTCCTGACAGCGGTCTTGTTATTGTGGGTTCTGGTCCAGAAGAAGCAAATCTTAAATATCTAGCTAAGAAGTTGGGTGTTGAAAATAATGTTGCTTTTGTCGGCTGGCAAGATAGTCTAGCATCGTATTATAAAACAGCTAACTTATACATCCAGATGTCTCTATTTGAGGGCTACGGGCTCTCTCTTGTGGAAGCGGGCCTTTCTGGCTTGCCAATCGTTACTACTCCGGTTGGTCTAGCGCGAGAACTTGAGGCAAACAGAGATGCTTATATCTATCCGAGTAACCGACCAGATCTTTTTGCTAGTGGGGTAATAGATTTGATAGAAAATAATTTTAAACGCGAGAATCTAAAAGCTAACCTGAAAAAAACCCTAGAAACAAAACTTTTATCAAAAGCCGATTATATGGCTAGAATTAAGGCAAATTGGGAGAGGACAGCTAGTAATATAAAATGAGACTTTTAATTGTAACTCAAAAAGTTGATAAAAATGATCCGGTCTTGGGGTTTTTCCATCGTTGGATAGAAAAATTTGCGAAGAATTTTGAAAGAGTAACAGTCATCTGTTTGGGGAAGGGGGAATATAATCTACCAGCTAATGTGAAAGTATTATCACTTGGTAAGGAAGAACATAGATCAAAAGCAGAGTATCTCTCTAGGTTCTATAGATACATATGGAGTGAGAGAAAGAGTTACGATGCGGTTTTTGTGCATATGAATCAGGAGTATGTTTTATTGGGGGGATTATTCTGGAAATTATGGGGCAAGAAGATTGCCTTATGGTATGTACACAGACAGAAGAATGTCAGACTCTGGATTGCTGAAAAGTTATCACATCTGATATTTACTTCTACGCCAGAAAGCTTCCATATAAAAAGCAAAAAGGTTCAATACGTCGGGCATGGAATAGATACCAACATTTTCAGACCTTCAAGCAGAGACTGGTCGAGCCACACCCTCTTATCCGTGGGACGTATTACGCCTATTAAAAATTGCCAAGTTCTTCTAAACACCTTATCTTTACTTGTTAAAAAAGATCCAAAATGGCGGGCAATTTTTGTTGGTGATCCCGCCACTAATCCAGACAAACTATATAAAAAGAAATTGGAAAAGAAGATAGAAGAGGATGGTCTTGCTTCCAGTGTTCAATTTATCGGCTCGTTAACCCCAATTGAAGTACAAGATAGATTTTCCAAAGCTTCTGCTTCTGTTAATATGACACCCACTGGTGGTATGGATAAAGTCGTACTTGAGTCTCTGGCGGCAGGATGTCCAGTCTTTACCTCCAATACTGCGTTCCAGGCTCTCTTTGGAGAACGTTCCGCCGATTTCATTTTCTCTTTTGGGAATGCTCTGGATTTGGCCCAAAAGATCGAATGTTTTGACACGTCTGTCGATAGGGTAACTATTATTGACCAACTTTCGGAAAAGGTGAGAAGAGAGTATGGAGTTGAAAATATAATAACGAAAATCTCTAATATTTTATCAAAATAATATGTGCGGAATTTCCGGATTCAATTTCAAGGATGAGGTGTTAATTAAAAAGATGAATGCAGTGACGCATCATCGTGGACCAGATGCAACTGGCATCTTTCTCTCGGGCAAGATGTCTCTCGGCAACAATCGACTGAGTATTATTGATCTTGATGCTTCAGCCAACCAGCCTATGGAAGGAGCAAATGGTCGCTATGTAATCGTCTATAATGGTGAAGTCTACAATTTCAAGGAACTGAAAAAAGAGCTTGCCGATTACCCTTTTCGCACCAAAAGCGACACTGAGGTCATACTTGCCGCCTACATGCTTTGGGGAGAAAAATGTGTAGAGCGACTAAATGGCATGTTTGCCTTTGCGATTTGGGATAAACAGAAGGAGGAACTCTTCCTCGCGCGAGACCATGCTGGAATCAAACCACTCTATTATTATCACGATGACACACGCTTTGTTTTCTCTTCAGAAATAAAAGCTCTCCTGGAGCACCCAATTCCAAGGAAAGTCGATATTGATTCACTCAATCATTATTTGCAACTTAATTATGTGCCTGCGCCCGGGACAATGTTTGCCAATATTAAGAAATTTCCCACAGGTTCATATGGAGTGCTCAACGACAATAAACTTTCGATCACTTCTTATCTAAAATCGAATCAATTTACCTCTGAATATTCGCATGATTCTAAGGGTGTGAGAAAGACATTGCAAGAATCAGTGAAGGCCCAACTTGTATCTGATAAGCCGGTCGGAGTGTACTTATCTGGTGGTATCGATTCTACTGCGGTTCTGGCCTCTCTCAAGCAGGAAGGGGTGGAAAGTATTGACACTTTTACGGCTGGTTTTGAGGTCTCTCCTAGCCTTGAGGAAAAGTTCAATGCTGATTTTTATCTAGCGAGAAAAACTGCGCAAGCGTTTAATACTCGCCATCACGAATATCTTTTACTCCAATCTGAATTGCCACGGCTTTTAGAAAAAGCGATCTGGCACATGGATGAACCTATTGCGGTGCCAACCGCGCTTTCAATGGTTTATCTATCCTCACTTGCAAAAGAAAAAGTCGATGTAGTTCTCACTGGAAATGGGGGAGATGAGTTATTTGGTGGATATGAGCGATATCGATTAGCGAGAATTGCTTCAATCTATCAAAAAGTGATCCCAAGCTTCCTTCGTAAGACTCTTTCCTTTACAGAAATTACTAGAAAACTAAACATAACTGATCAGTTTGAAAGGTATAGAATGTTTATGTTCCAGAATCAATCCACCTTACATACTATTTTAAAAAGTGATTTCCATAGACCAACTGTAACTTCAGACTATTTTAAGAAAGAATTTTTTTCTCATGAGAGAAACCCGTTTGAAGAATATTTTATGTACGTGGACCGGAATACCTGGATGCCTGATCAATCTCTGGCGTTAAACGATAAAATGTCTATGGCTGGGAGTGTGGAACTCAGACTCCCTTTTCTGGATAGGAAAGTTATGGCATTAAGCGATACTCTTCCCTTGTCCCAGAAGGTTTCTATTTTTGAGAGTAAAATCATTTTGAAAAAAGCCTTTGAACAAGAAATCCCTTCCTATATACTCTCGCAGCCAAAACGTGGGTGGTTTTCACCCGGGTCGTTTTGGTTGCGAAATACTCCCATTCTAGATATAGCACGTGAGGCCTTCCAAGATGATTTTTATGCAGGTACTAAGCCACTTTTTGAGTGGGGTAAAGTACGTGAATATTTACAGGAACATGAGGAAAAGAGAGGGTATCATCTCCCGCTCTTATGGCCGATCCTCGTTTTTCAACTGTGGGCCAAAGAATTTAAGGTCTCGCTTTAATATGGAAAGGAACAAACAACTGGTATTTATCGTTGGCAGTGGCAGATCGGGTACCACTCTCTTAAGAAATATTTTGGAAAAACATCCCAAGATCAACGTCTCTCCGGAACTGAAATTTTTTGATGTCATTCTTGCCAACAGACAAAAACTGATTTTCTTTGATCACAAAACGAAGTCAGAAAGATTGGTTCAAAGAATCTGCGAAAAATACAAACAATCAGAAGATCCTCTCTGGAAAAAGTTTAATCTAGAAGAAAGTAAGTTGTTAAAAAATTTAGATTTGAGCGGGAGTTATCGGGACATATTTTTGAAAATTTGGGGCTACTTCTCTACCAACCCTGGAGCACCTATTTGGATAGAGAAAACTCCCAGCAATGTTTTCTTCCTCGATAATATTATTAGATATTTTTCTCAAGCCAAGATAATAAATATGGTAAGAGATGGCAGAGAGGTGGTTGCTTCTGCAAAAAAAAGAAATTGGGCAGAGAATACTCTAGAATTGGCAATCTGGTGGAAAGAATCTGTCAATGCGTTTTACAAATGGAAGACGAAAAGGAAATCAGAATATCTAGAAATCAAATATGAAAACCTGGTGACCAATTTAGAGGGGGAGCTTGGAAAAGTTTTTAATTTTCTAAATCTTTCCATCCCCGATAAAAGTTTTTTGAATTCATTAAAAGAAATTGAATCTTTCAGCTCTTTTTTCGAGTCTTCAAAACGCGGAGTCTATCAAAGCAGCCATTTCAGGGATTTTTTTTCTGACAAAGAGCAACGGATTATCGAGTCGGTTATAAGTCGCGAACTCTCTATGTTAGGCTACAAACTGTATTTCGAAAGAGGGAAATTACTCTTTTCTTTTAAATACCTTTTCCTTTTATGGAAAATCAGGTTTCATTTACTTAGCAGACGTCTTGGCTTATTTTGGGTTTGGTCATATTTGGGGAAAATCATAGGCCGTATCACAAAATGAAAGAAAAAAATTTAAATGAGGAAATAAGAGATTGGTGGGAGAAACACCCCTTTACTCTTGGCGTAGCGACAAAAGATTATAAAAGTAGTGATCTGGTTGGTAAGATTCCTCTGGATAAGATTGACTTGGAATATTTCACCGAGATAGAGAGAAAATTTCGAAAACATTCTGGCATTGGTGCGCAAAAAGAAGGAGAGCCTCTTCTTACTAAACTAGTAGACTTTTCTGTGCTTAAAGGCAAGAAAGTGTTAGAAATTGCAACTGGCCCCGGGGTTCATCTTGTCCCTTATGCCGAAGCAGGAGCAGAGGTGGTAGCAATTGATCTTACTAGATATGCCGTTGAGCAGGCTACTAGGAATCTGAAACTTCGGAGCTTGTCTGGCACAGTGTTGCAAATGGATGCACAGAATATGAACTTTCTCAACAATAGTTTTGATTTTGTGCATGCCTGGGGCTGTCTAATGCATATGCCCGACACAGAAAAAGCGATCAAGGAAATATATAGGGTGTTAAGACCTGACGGCGGGTGCTTGGCTTATATGTATAACCGCAGTTCATGGCCATTCTGGTTCAATATTATCTTTTTACGCGGAGTTCTGCTCTTGGGACTAATTAGGTACAGGGGACACATAGACCGACTCACAAGTCGATATAGTGACGGCGCAAGTTTGGGGGGAAACGTGCTTGCCAAGTTCTACACTCCGAAGACGGTGAGGAGAATGTTTTTGAGCGCAGGTTTCTCAAAAGTTGAGGTTAAACCGTGGGATATTGGTTATGAGCCTCGGCATTGGCCAATGAGAAGATTTCCTCTATTTAAGTATCTGCCCAGTTTTATAAAAAAATATATGTCTAAGAATTGGGGATATGGTCTCATAGTTAATGCTCAGAAGTAATTATTTCTTACGAGCGGTAATATAATTCATATCGCGAGTACCAGGAATAAGATTGGAGATCAAATATATCAGCGCCCGAAGGTTCTTGAGACTAAACTCAATCTTCCTGAAGTGTCGCAACAAATTAATATTGTCACTTTGGATTATTTCGAAACCAGACTCCTTAACCATGTATTCAAGTTCTGACTGAGTGTATTCTCTCCAATGACCAATAAAATCTTCTCCGTCAGAGAAAAATTCATTAATCGGCCAATATATCGATTTACCAAAGATCAGGCGGATGCGGTTCATCAGAGTTACTTGATTTGGTGTGGCAATAACCAAGAGCCCACCTTCTTTCAGAAGGCCGACAGTTCTTTTTAGAAAAAGCTTAGGGTTTTTCAGATGTTCAATTAACGCTTCGCTGACTATTACATCGAAGCTCCCGAGCGGTGTGAGGTTATCAGTCAAGACATTTTTTTCGTGCACTACCAGACCGAGTTCTTGCCACCTTTTTTTTAATTCTTTACTCTTCTCAAACACTCTTGTTGCAAACCGACTAGTCTTATTTTTTGGAAAGATAAAATATTCTAAACCTTCGGCGTCAAAGCCCATCCTCTTTAAACAAAGGGGGGTGATGCCCGCTCCAGTGCCGATGTCGAGGATCTTTGTGCCATCGCTTACCAGATTTCTAATGATCTTTAGAGTGTGGATGTATCGCCTTTTCTCGTGCGTGTATCTAAAGGAGAAAGGCGCAAGATCATTGAATGATTGGTCCAAAACTGCTTTAATTGAAGGCGATTTCATCTTTTGCATTATATAGTAAAAGAGTCAATATGACAGAGTGGGATCAATTTTTCCGAAACAAGATAAGACAAATTCTTACTGAAAAGAAGTCTGTAATTGATATTGGCGGGGGACTCCGAGTGATAAAAGAAAAGAATAATCGCTATGATCCGAAGAGGGAATGGATAAGGCCTCTTCTCGAAAAAATTGATTATAAGATTCTCGATCCTATTCCAGATTACCATCCTGACATTATTGGCGATATTCACTCTCTTCCCTTTGCTGATAATTCTCAAGAGGCAATTATTTGTATTGCTGTTCTTGAGCATGTCGAGGATCCAATCAGAGCTTGGCAAGAGATTTATAGGGTCCTGAAACCGGGCGGCCACGCCTTTATCTACGTGCCATTTCTCTATTATTATCACGCAGAGAAAGGTTACTACGGCGATTTCTGGAGATTTACTAGAGACACTGTCGAGCACTTATCCAAGTCGTTTTCGAAAACAGAAATTGTTCCTGTTCGTGGCGCTGTTGAAACCTGGATAAAACTTAGCCCAATAGGAAGATTTAAAATTCTTGAACCGTTTTGGCAGTTTATTGACCGTATTACTGGTAAATATAAGACCAATCAAGTAAGCGGATTCAATATTTTCCTGATTAAATAGAATGAAACTTATATATATAGCCAATACTCGGTTCCCGACTGAGCGAGCGCACGGCATCCAAATTGCCAAAATGTGCGAAGCGTTTGCAAAAGAGGGAACAGAAGTCGAAATATTGGTTTCAAGGGAAATAATCACCGATCCGTTCGCTTATTATAAGATCGAGAAGAGCTTTTCCGTAAAGAAGCTCTTTTCTATCGATTTGGTCAGATTCGGCAGGATTGGCTTCTGGATCCAGTCGTTCATCTTTACCATATCTGTCGTCGTCTATGCCCTTAAGCGAAATGATAGAGTAGTTTATTATTCCCGCGACGAGCTTCCTCTCTTGGCTTTAGAGAAATTAGGCAAGAAAGTGGTGTGGGAAGTCCACTCCGGAAAAAACAACTTTTTTGCCCGTTGCTTAATAAAGAAAAATATAAAGATTGTGGCTATAAGCCATGGTTTGAGAAAATATTACACCTCACTCGGTCAGAAGCCGGATAGAATTTTAGTAGCACATGATGCGGTTGATGTTGATAAGTTCGATATTTCAATCAGCAAAGAAGAGGCCAAAGGTAGGCTCGGCTTTTCTCATAGCGCCAAAACAGTTTTATATGCCGGAAGCGCTTATGGCTGGAAAGGCGTTGATACCTTGAAGAAGGCCACCGCTCTAATGAGCGGTATAGAAGCCGTATTTGTCTCGAATAAACCTCATTCTGAAATCCCTCTTTATCTCAAGGCGGCCGATGTTTTAGTCTTGCCAAATAGCGCCAAAGAAGACATCTCTCGCCTATATACGTCACCCTTGAAAATGTTTGAATATATGGCCAGTGGCACCCCCATTGTTGCCTCCGACCTGCCATCTATACGTGAAGTTCTCAACGAATCGAACGCAAATTTTTTCGAGCCGGATAATTCCGAAGACCTTGCGCAGACAATCAATGCCGTCCTTCATAATTACGATGCTGCTCTCCAGAAAGCCGAGTCGGCATTGAAAGATGTGCAAGCCTTCACCTGGCAAAATAGGGCAAAAATGATTATAGCTTTTGTGTTATATTAGAACAAAAATGTCTCTCACTTCCAAAATAGCAAGGAAGAAACTTGATCAAAAAGTAGCTAAATATTCAAGTTCCGAGAAAACGCTTGAAATTGGAGCTTATGGCAAGTCTACGTATGGGCGATTTTTCCCAAACAAGGTTGGGGTAGACATTAGAGAAGGTCCGGGAGTCGAAGTAGTCGCCAGTGTCTACGAGTTACCCTTTAACGATAATAGTTTTGATGTAGTCTTATGCATGGTAGTTATGGAGCATTTGGAAGATCCGAAGAAGGCAATTTCCGAGATGAAAAGAGTGCTCAAGTCTGGCGGTACCATCTTGGTTTCAACACCATTCCTGTTTCCTATTCATGATTCCCCTGGAGATTATTGGCGTTTTACTAAATATGGCCTTAAGCTTATGTTTAAAAACTGGGACATTATTGAAATAAGCGCAGAGACTAACTTTAACGAGACTTTCGCAGTATTGCTTCAAAGGGTAGGCTACCAGACAAAACTCTACCTGAATCCATTGATGAAGAGTTTGGTTTTTGTTTTAGCTTGGATTCTGACTAAAATTCCTAGAATCGCTAGAGTGGTGTATGGAGATATTAAGAAAAGCGTAGAGGAGCCAGAAGCTTTTGCGAGCTCCTTCTTCCTAGCCGCTAGGAAGAAATGATTAAAGACATTAATACTGTCAAAGATTCATTCCTCGATGCGGATGTTTGTATTATAGGAACTGGGGCGGCAGGTATCACTTTAGGACTGGAATTGGCAAATTCTGGTAAAAAAGTGATTATGCTAGAGAGTGGATCAATGCAGAAAACTCAAGTTAGTCAATCGTTTTATGATCTTGAGAACACGAATCTTGCTATTGACCCGAACTCAAGAATCAGAGCATTTGGCGGTACTACCACTGTCTGGGGAGGAGGGTGGAAGCCTTTGGATCCAATTGATTTCGAACAAAGAGACTGGGTACCTTTTTCTGGGTGGCCTATGACAAGAGAAACGCTGTCTCCTTACTACGAACGCGCGGCGAAAGTATTTAGTGGTCCGGCATTAGAAACATTTGACGTCCAAAACGTTAGTAAATTTTCTAAGAATAATTACATTCTTGATACTAATAATGTAAAAACTACTTTCCTGAGAATTTTACCCCATGAGAAATGGGATTTTGCCAAAAATTACCAAAAACTTTTTGAACAATCTGCTTCTGTTGATGTATTCTTCAATGCTCCTGTCACCAAGATTGTACTCGATAATAAACACCAGAAAGTATCTGAATTGTTGGTGCAAACTGTTCTAGGCAAGAAATTTAATATCAGGGCGGGTTACTATGTAGTTGCCTGCGGAGGTATTGAGAATGCCCGACTCCTTCTATTTTCTGATGTTGGAAACCAAAATGATCAAGTCGGCCGATACTACATGGACCACCCGAAGTTTGTCTCAGGAAATGTGATGCTAAAAACCCGCGACCTCAATTTATCACTATATTGGAAACCACAAAATATTAATGGGCTAGCTATAGCAGGATTACAACTCTCGGAAGATGTTCAGAGAAATCTGGGAGTCTTAAATAGTTATGTACATTTTCTTCCTGGTTATGTTTCTGACCAGTATGCCTTTTTAGCGTTAAAAGTGTTTGCCAGCAATAATGTTCTATCAAAAACCTTTCGTGCTTTGATGCGTTTTTACACTGGTATTAGTAAGGTCCAAGTGAGAAATTTTATGGAACAGACTCCTTCTCCAGAGAATCGTATCTCCCTTAGCGACAGGAAAGATATGTTTGATAATCCTTTGGCTAAAGTAGAATGGTCGCTTTCAGCCCTCGATAAACAAAGTTTGTTTGCTTTGCACACTGTATTGAAAAAAGAATTGGAACAAAGTGGCGTCGGTCGTCTGGCCAGCCCTATTTGTGAGCATACAGAGACTTTTGCATCAATCAGAGATGCTTCTCACCATATGGGGACTACACGCATGGGTGGGGATCCAAGGTATTCGGTAGTAGATGAAAATTGCAAAGTGCACAGTATTGATAATCTTTTTGTAGCGGGAAGCTCGGTTTTCCCAACCAGCGGTCATGCTAATCCAACTGCTACCATTATCGCCTTAACTATTCGTCTGGCTGACCATCTGAAATCTTCGTAGTTACTTCTTCCAATAGGCTAGATCTCGACCGAGGAATTTCTCTAAATTTTCTATATCTTCTTTATAAAATTCAAAAAGGCGTTTCTTAATGTCTGGTTCAATCTTGCCATAGCCCACTTTAACTGTACCGGTCTTGGTGGCTAAGGAATCAAAGATTTTTTTACGAAGAGGAGTTTTTTTCAAAATATTAATCATAAGATTACCACCTAGGACGCTTTTTATACTATCTTTTATGGATAATACCTTATTTCTCATGACCACTGCTCCAGCTGGGTTTATAGTTGTATGCGTTGAAGGGGGAATGAAAGTCTCATCTGCTCCTAGGAACTTGAGGACCTTTCTTATGAAAGCTTCTGGATCTTTCTCAATATCTTCATAAATTGTGATTAAAGTTTTCTCTCTAGGGAAATATTTCAAATAATTTTGTAGATGCTTGAAGTAAGAACTTTCTTCAACAAAAGATTTTTCTTTATCAATAACTTCCTTGAAAGTTGGTAACTGGTAAAAACCCTTGAGTTCGGTATATCTATAGTGTGAATAAAGCCTTTCAATCGGGTTTCTCAAAATTGCAATGAGTTTTACATCTGGAAAATGTTTATGAATTCTCTCTGGTACCTCTGGAGAATGTAAATAGATGGGGGTGAATTCACCAATAATTTTTTTATTTAGACAATGATTGAAATGCTGTTTGTACCATTCAAGCCCTTTGGTGTAATTAGTCTGACCAATTAAATCCTTACGCCAAAAACTTTGTGAGCTATTAAAAAAATTAACCTCCTTCGGCTCGGAAACGCAGATTTCCGGATGCTCTTTAAGACACTGGTAAAGCCATGTTGTGCCACTTCTTTCCGGTCCGATGCATATGAAATCAACTTTGAAATTTTTATTGACAGACATAAAGTTAAGCCTAAATCATTTTGAGCCATTGGTCTAGCGGAGTGTTTATGATACCTGCAAAATTGTAGTTCTCTATGTCAGACAGATTGCTTTTAATCCATTTTGACGTTTCTCTAATAGTTTCCTCGAAACTGTATTTCGGCTTCCAATCAAAATCTCTGTAAAAAGTGGAAGAATCAATCTGAAGATTGCGTATATCGCCCAAGTGATTGACAAGTTCTATTTTGCAATCGACTATAGATTGGATGATATTGGCCACCTGTATCTTTTGCAGATTGTAATGACCAACATTATATAATAGCCTTGGCCATTGATTTTTTTCCATGATAGCAAAATATGATTCAACTACGTCATCGACATCAATTTGTGCCCGAAAGGCTTTTGGTTCTGAAATCTTGATTGTTCCCTTTGAAATAGCGCAATAGGTGAAATGATTTGGTAAAAGCTCCAAACGCATTCTAGGAGAAAGCCCGTATACGGTGGCTAGTCTCAGCACAATGACCTTAAAGTTGGAATTAGTTTTCTTCTTAATGTTTATGTATTTCTCCATCTCTAATTTATATTTGCAATAATTGTCCGTCGGCTCTGGTAGAGGAGTATGCTCATCCAAAATTATTTTTTTCTTCTGATTGCCGTACACACTCGAAGTAGAGTTATAAATAATAGGAATATTTAGCTTTTCTCCTAGGTCTATAACTTTTTTTGAGGCTTCGAAGTTTATCTCTTTGGTATAGGCAGGGTTATCATCACAAATATAGATACCCACTAGTTCGGCAAGGTGGAAAAGAAAATCTGGCTTGAAATCTACTAAAGATTTTTCTAAAAGATTAATATCTCTTGTATCTCCAATCACAAACTGGCATGTCGCCCCGTTCTTTTTTTTACTTCTTATTTCTCTCAAAATTTTGCTATGATCTTGCCCGTATAAAAGTGAGTCATATAAGAAAACAGAAAAACCTCTAGCTAGCGCTTCCATTGCCAACCTTGAGCCTATATAGCCTAGACCGCCGGTGATGAATATTTTTTTAATGAGAATATGATAACAGATATGCCGATTTTCGTCATTGTGATATACTGGTTTCTTGTAATTTGCCTATATGAATATTGGTTATTTAGCCAAAGAACTTTCTTCTGGTCATGGTACGGCACGTTATGCAAGGTCACTAATTGAGGCTGTGTCGGTTGAGCATGAAGTTTTAGTGCTGACTGCTAAAGATCATAGGAATGAGACAAAAATTGAAAAGATTCACAAGGTCTTATCTGAACCAGTCTTTAATCCATTTTCCCAAATTAAGAATTTTTTTCACTCTATTGTTCTTCTAAGGCATTGTGACGTAGTGCATATCCTTGTCGAACAATATGGGCCGGGAGCGGCATTGGCCTGTCATTTACTCGGCATTCCTTTCACTATGACTCTTCATGGTACTTATGCTGTTCCGCCGAAGAAATTATCGTTGAAGAAAATAATGATGCGTTATTTATATTGGCGGATCGATTTCAGCACTACTGGATCGCTCTATACGGAGCAGAAGGTTAGAGAAGTCGTGCCTATGGGAGAGTGCAGGTTTATTCCAAACGGAGTCAATTTAGATAAGTTTTATCCCATGCCTGAAGTTAAGAAGAAAAATAATTTATTGACTGTCGGTATGTTGAAATCTAGAAAAGGGGCGGATTTAGTAGTAGAAGCTCTTGGATTATTGAAAGATCGTTTCCCAGATCTCACTTACGATATAGTAGGAGACCAAGAAGACTGGTATTTTTTAGATAAATTAAAGTCTCGCATCAAGATTCTAGGTCTTGAAAAACACGTTACCTTCCACGAACATATAGATGATACGGAGTTGCTCAAACTCTATAATCAGGCCAAGGTTTTTATCTTGGCAGCTCGGGATGAAAGTGGGCATTTTGAAGGGTTTCCCATGGTTTTCTATGAAGCTAATGCATGTGGTATACCGGTCATAACCACTAAAGGTTTCGGCTCAGAATATGCTATTAAAGATGGTCACAATGGTTATGTAGTGGATCAAAATGATCCGCAAACCATTGCTCAAAAGGTAAGTGAGATTCTATCCAACACTTCATTACAAAAATCTATGTATGACAATGGTATTGAACAAGCCCATAAACATACTTGGGATGAAATAGCTAAAAAATTGAGTACATTTTATACTGATGCTATAAAAATTCATGCGCAAAGATAAGACACAGTACATGAAAGTCCCATTTCTTCACCCTGACATCAGACGCCTAGATATCAAAAGAATGGTTTCTTCTATCAAGACGGGTTGGCTTGTTCATGGGGAACAAACTAAAATTCTTGAAGAAAAATTGAAAGATTATTTAAAGGCAGAAGATGTGGTCATGACTGGAAGCTGTACTGCGGCACTTCATATTTCTCTAATGCTTGCAGGTGTTAAACCGGGAGACGAAGTAATCACTACACCAATGTCGTGGGTAGCTACAAGTAACGTCATATTGCATCGTGGGGCTAAAGTTGTCTTCGTTGATGTAGATAAGGAGACTGGTTTAATTGATTTGAATGAAGTAGAAAAAAAGATAACTAAAAAGACGAAGGCTATCATACCCGTTCATTACTGCGGAGAAATGGTGAATATGAAAAAATTAGACGCCATAGCTAGAAAACATAAGATCAAAATAATAGAAGACAGCGCTCATGCCCTCGAATCCTATCGCGATGGCATACGCCCAGGACAACTAGGTTTCTCTTCTTGTTTAAGCTTTCACGTAGCTAAAAACATTACTTCTGGCCAAGGGGGGGCGTTTGTTACAAACGACAAAGAACTTGGGCGGAAAGCGAGAATCTTGCGTCGAGATGGCGTTATTAATTCTAAAGGAAAGAGGGTCATGATAATGTTGGGCGACAAATTTGATTCGACTGATTTTCAGGCCACCCTTCTTGTGGGGCAACTTGATAGAATTAAGGATACACACAGACAACGTCGTTTAATCTTTGATCATTATGCAAAGGCATTCACAAAAGCGGGTATTGAATTTCTCCATTATAAATCTTCAGCAAATCATGCATGTCATATGTTCACTATCTTAGTTAATCCGAGAGAAAGAGATCAAATTCGCGCTGACCTTGCTACCCGAGGGGTTGAAACATCTATCCACTATACTCCTATTCATTTGGAACCATATTACAGAAAGACTTTTGGCTACAAAGAAGGGGATTATCCTAATGCCGAATGGATTGGAGCCTCTACTATAACTCTGCCAACCTATAGCAAATTAACAAAAGTGCAACAAGATTTTGTCATAGCATCCATAAATTCTTCATTAAATGGGTAAAACAAAGAAAACAATCTTCCTTACAAACTTCCATCCGTTTGTAACAAAGAATACTCTGAATTCTGGTGTTTTAGACAGTCTCTCTAGACGTGCAAAGGTGGTTATTTTTGTCTTTAAAGATAAAGAGGATTACTTCAAAAAGATTTATGAAGAGGGAAATGTTGTAGTAGAAGGAATTAATTTGCAAAGAGAGACTGAAGCTTTTAGAAATAGATTCTTTGCTAGGATGGCGGAGTGGCTACTCGATACCAATGTCATGAGGTTCCACAAAATGGAAGCACTAGAAAAAGTCGGGCGACCAGTGAAATATTATTTGTCTCTAGTCTTTACCAAACTGTTTGCTCACATTAGTTTTTTTAGAAGATTAGTTCGGTGGCTGGATTACAGATTAAATAGTCCACAACCCTTCCAGGCTTACTTTGAGAAATATAATCCGGATGTTGTATTTGCCACTGATATCTTTGATGATGCTAATTTGTTTTTTCTTAAAAACGCCAAGCATTTGAAAGTGGAGACCGTGGCCATGGTGCGTTCGTGGGACAACACCACTTCCAGGAGTTATCTACGGTTTGTCCCGGATAAGTTAATTGTGCATAACGAAATCGGCAGAAAAGACATGGTTAAATATCATGATATCGGGGCGGATAGGATTTACTTAAGCGGTATACCTCAATTTGAAAAGTATCTAGGAGTGAAGCCAACTGATCGTATAGAATTCTACAAAAAAATTGGAGCCGATATAAACAAGAGGTTGGTATTATTTACTCCGGCAGGGCATTTTTTTATAGATACTGATTGGCAGATATGCCAGATTTTAAAAGATCTCTATCATGAGAAGAAAATTCCCCAAGATATCCAATTTTTAGTGAGACTCCATCCATTTCTACCTGTAGATTTATCACGTTTTATTCCAGATTCAAATTTCATAATAAACGTGCCTGGGCCAGCCAAGCCCAATGAGATTAAGAGAGATAAGAAAGAAGGCGAGCTTGATACAACTTTCTTTCAACATATTTTTAATTCACTCCATCATTCCTCGCTCGTTATCAATTCGATCTCCTCTATCATTATTGACACTGCCATTTTCGATAAGCCATTAATAACTATCAATTTTGACGGCTGGGAAGATCCAGAAAAAGTGCCATTCTTAAGAAGTCTGCCTAAAAGATGGCGTTTTGAAGAAAATCAGATATCCTGGATGAGTTTCGGTATGACTCCCTTGGTTAAAAATAAAGAAGAGTTAGCTAAATGGATCAATAAATATCTCAGTGATCCATCACTTGACAGCGATAAGAGGAAAGTTTTTAAAGATACTTATTGTTGGAAGTTTGATGGTAGGGCCTCAGAGAGGATAGCCAATATATGTCTAAAATAACTGACTTTTTCAAACATGTGGTTTTTGAGAGATGGTACAAGATGAATTTCGTTGGCTTTTTCCGCTTCATGAAATATTTATTGGGGAATAAGCTAAAAACAAACAAGCTCGCTAGAGAGAAAAGGATTCTCGGCATCAACGATTTTAAGGTGACTGATGTAGCTATTGGCAATATGCTTGAGTTTCAATACCGACTTTTATGTGAAGCCTATATTCATAAGTTAGATAAAATTGACATAGTCTTAGTGTACGATCCAGAAAGACCAGTGGGGCATTGGAAATATACCTCTTGGATAAATAGAGATAATTTCCACTATCACTTAGCCGAACTCTTCCCACTTTTGAATATAAATCAGAAACTTGGCTCAGTGTTTATCTTTAACTCCAGAAGTAACTTTGAGTTATTTCTAAATCAAAATCATAAGCGCTACATTGCTTGCCCGTCTACATTTAAGTATGCAAATGATCTTGGATTTGCCCGTGGCAATTTCGGATTTCTACGAGATTTTTATGAAAGGGAAAAATTCTTACCACAGCCAGAATTACCTAAAATGGCTAGTCTGTGGGCCAGAGCTTTCATAAAAAAGAATGCTGGTGGTAAATACATCGTGGCTGTCAATTTGCGGACTAATAGATTTTTCGGCGCTCATCGTAACGCAGACATGAATGCTTGGCAGAAATTTTTCCAATATTGTTTAAAGAAACACAGTGATATTGTCTTCGTCATTTTAGGAAGAAAGAGTGACATGTCAGAAGAATTGAAAGAATTATCAAATGTCATTTTTACTCCAGAATACAACGTCAATATGCAACATACTCTGGCGTTTATAAAGCATTCACTTTTCTATATGGCTACCTCATCTGGCCCAGCGAGCTTTGCAATTTTGAGCAAAGATATACCTTATATAATTGTAAGTTTCCACGCTCCAGATGCACATTTCAACTACAACTGGTTTAAACCCGGGTTTATTTTTCCTTGGCAAAATGAGGAACTCCAAAGGTTGGTCTGGGGACAGGCGACTATAGAAATACTAATTAAAGAGTTTGAAAACTTGTTTAACAAAGTCGATAAGAGCAGATGGCGAAAGAATCTGGATCTTGAAAATGTCGACGAATCTGTTTTGGAGTGGCCGTATTTAATTGATAAGTCTAAATCAAAATAGTCATCAAAATAGCCCTATATTTTACCTACATATCGATATCCTTGAATGACTTTTTCTTCAGATGTACCTAGGTAACCAATTTCCCTAACTATTCTGTTACGAATTTTATTGGCTAGAGCTTTAATCTTAGTTCTAGCAGAGCCGCGATACGATCTTCTAGCAGATAAGGAAATGATTTTCTGGTTATCTTCATATTCTTGTTTGAGATGAGCATCTCTGTATTGCAATTGGACTGGCATGCGACTGTATGTCGAGCTGGGACCTTTTTCGGCCAAAACAATAACCATCACCACTCGCTTGGAATAAAAATATCTGTATTTGGTGCCAACGAATTCATATATATCCCACTGTTCTTTCTGTCCGCCGCGAACATCAACTTCCGCTAAGTAAACTTTACAATCCGCGAATTTGTTAAGCACATAATAGTCATAAAAGAAGTCTGGCCCGAATGAAAGATAGGTATCACCGGCAAAGTTTGAGGCTGCGTTCCATTGAAATACTTTACCTCCTACTTTGAGCATTTTGACGACATTTTCAAAAGCGGTTCGTAAATCGAAGAGGTGATCGAAAGTTCCTCCGTCAATAATGAAGTCAAATTGTCCTTCAAGGTTTTTTGGGATTGGCTTATTGAGGTCATGAATGATGTCCGCTTTTTCGTAAGTGCTGACATCCATAGATCTTACTTGTTTTATCCCAAGCAAGTCGAAGAAAACTTTATCACTGATAAAATCAGAATTCTTTTTACCAACTCTCGTCTGGTTATCATGTTCTGATTTAGTAGAGTCTAAAACATCGTTCGATACTAAATAATTTTCTTGCTTCAATAACTCTACGAATTGCTCGTAGGTTATACCTATTGTCTGACGGCCCAAACAAAGCACTCGGCCCGTAATAGGTTTATAAAGATGTTCTCTGACGATCATTCTCGCCAAGGTTGGCACAATCATTCCTCCAGTGTAGGCAACTTTATAAATGCCGTCAATTATGTTAATTTATGAGCCTATGGATCAGTTACCGAATAATAGCTATTACCCTAAGTCAGACGAGGTCAGTAGTTATTTGAAGCAATTTAGTGGTAAATATTCCTTGGATTATGTTTTAAAATCGATTGAAGGCCTGAGTTCTCTCAAGGCGCTTGTCATTGGTGAGGCAATTATAGATGACTACCACTTTGGCAATATCCTTGGTAAATCAGCTAAGGAACCAATCATTGCCCTAAGATACGCAAGGGAGGAGTCATATCTTGGGGGAGCGCTAGCTATTGCAAATCATTTGGCGGGATTTTGTCAGGAAGTTGGCCTTTTGGCCATGTTAGGAGAAAAAGATTCTCAAGAGAAATTTGTGAGGAGGCATTTGAAGAAAAATATAAAACCCGCTTTTGTTTATAAAGAACATTCCCCAACAATAGTTAAGAGAAGATTTTTAGAAGATAGCACATTTAGAAAACTTCTAGAACTATATTTTATCAATAGTAACAACTTGAACGACAGACAAACAAAGGCGCTTATCAAAAAACTTAAACCGTTACTCTCTAGGTATGACTTGGTGATTTGTGCTGACTTTGGCCACGGAATGTTTAACAGCTATTCAAGAGATTTTGTTTCTAAAAAAGCCAAATTTCTATCTGTAAATGCCCAAGCCAATGCTGAGAACTTCGGGTATCATACGATTTCGTCATACCCTAGAGCAGATCTCTTGTGTCTCGATGAGAGAGAAATAAGACTGGAACATCAAGACAAAAGTGGCGATATCGATGATGTGGCTAAAGGAGTGTTCAATAAGATAAAGGCAAACTATATGATTGTTACTCGTGGAGCCAGTGGTTCTGTCGGCTACCAAGGTAATGGCCGGAGAAAGATCTTTCGAGTTCCATCTTTAGCGACTAAAGACATCGATCGGGTGGGAGCTGGCGATGCTTTTTTTGCTATTACCTCAGCTCTAATTTATAATAACGTTCCTTTAGAAGCGGTTTGTTTTATTGGGAATATGGTTGGGGCCATAGCGGTCAGTATAATAGGCAATAAAAAATCTGTGACAAAAAAGGATTTAGTAGATTTTATCAAAAATACTCTTGGCCAGCCATGAACAAAATAGTATTAATTACAGGTGGGGCTGGTTATGTTGGTTCTGCTCTAGTACCGAGTCTATTAGATTCCGGTTACAAGGTAGTAGTCTACGATCTATATTTGTTTGGTAATGTTTTCAAGGAAATTAAGAATAAAAATCTAACAGAAATCAAGGGGGATATCAGGGATAAAGGAAAATTGTTAGAGGCTGGCAAAGGAGTAGATTATCTTATTCATTTAGCTTGTATTTCCAACGATCCAAGTTTTGAATTAGATCCGAAGCTTGGCAAGTCGATAAATTATGACGCGTTCCAGAATGTCATTGAGACAGTGAAGAGTAATAATATCAAGAGGATAATCTTTGCGAGCTCGGCAAGCATCTACGGAACTCAAGAGGGCGATGTCATGGAAAATTTAAAGGGTGTACCCTTGACCGACTATGCGAAATTCAAATTACTTTGCGAAGAAGCTTTAAAGGATTCTGGATTAAAAAACTATGTTTCCGTGAGGCCAGGAACCGTGAATGGTTATGCGCCGCGTCTACGCCTGGATTTAATCATCAACAATTTTACAATTAGAGCATTGGTTAATAAAAAAATAAGTTTTTTTGGAGGATGGCAGTTACGTCCAAGTATAAATATCAACGATATGGTCAGAGTTTACAAACTTTTGATTGAAGCCCCGGATGAGTTGGTGCATGAAAAAGCTTTCAATGCTGGTTTCCAAAACGCTACTGTCGAAGATATGGCCAAGATGGTTGTCAAAGTCTTTGTAGAAAGGAATATTGAAAATCGTATCCAGGTAGAAAAACTTGATGTGCCAGATAAAAGATCGTACCATCTTAATTCGGAAAAAATAAAAGCAGAACTGGGATTTATTCCAAACTTTACTATTGAAGATGGAATCTTGAGTATAGTGGAAGCTTTTAAAAAAGGATTAATTGCGGACGGGTTAGATAATCCCATTTATCATAATACAAAGATGATGAAACTGACGGCTCTGAAATAAGATGAAGGAAAGTCGCTCAGCAATAATAATTGGCGTCTCAAGTGGTATTGGCCAGGCATTAAGTCGAAAATGGTTAAAGGACGGCTGGAAGATATTGGGAACCTATCGAACAGAAGATCAAGTAGTCAGTGAGTTAAAAAGTCTCGGCGCTCTTTTAACACATTGTGATCTCGACGACCCGGCGTCTATTAACAGTGCTTGTCAGGAACTCAAGAGAATTTGTCCTAGTTGGGATGTGTTGGTTATTTGTCCGGCATCTCTTGAGCCAATCGGTCTTTTTATTGATGTAGCAATGGAAGAATGGGAAGATTCGATCAGACTAAATTTTACCAATCAAATGAATCTTACTCACCAGTTACTTACATCAAGACGCCTAGATTCACCACTTGGCCCATGCGTCATATTTTTTTCAGGTGGTGGAATTAACGATGCTTCTACAAATTATTCTGCCTATACGGTCTCTAAAATAGCCACCATCAAAATGAGTGAAATCCTAGATGCTGAAATGTCTGATACCCGGTTTGTTTCAATTGGACCAGGTTGGGTTGATACAAAAATCCACAGTCAAACTATAAAAGCTGGTTCAAAAGCTGGTCAAAATTATGAACGAACAATTGAGAGAATTAAGGAAAAAGACTTTACTCCAATGGATCTTATTATCAACTGCTGTGACTGGGTAATTAATGCTCCAAAGGATGTTGTCAGTGGACGTAATATTAATGTTATTCATGATGATTGGCGTAGCAAAGAGTTTGAGAAAAAATTAATCCAAGATAGTAATCTTCTTAAACTAAGGAAATATGGGAGTGTAAAGAAATAATTTATGCAGCTCGCCCAATACGTAGCTAAATTTTTGAAAGAAGAGGGGATCAAGCATGTTTTCGCGGTCTCTGGGGGTGCATCCTTGCGTCTAATTCACGCCATAGCTGAGACACCGGGGATAGATTTTGTATGTCCACAACATGAACAAGCTGGGGCCATGGCTGCCGATGGCTATGCCAGGGTCACTGGTGGACTAGGCGCGGCAATGGTTACGAGCGGGCCAGGGGCTACAAACCTCTTAACTGGAGTTTGTTCTGCTTATTACGATTCTATACCGACAATTTTCATTACTGGCCAAGTCGCAACCTTTAGAATGAAGGGTAATACTGGTGTAAGGCAGATTGGCTTTCAGGAGACAAATACGGTGGACATTTTTAAATCAATAACTAAATATGTAGTTTTAATAAATGATTCGTTAGACATACGTTATGAATTAGAAAAGGCTTGCTATCTCGCAAAATCCGGCCGTCCGGGCCCGGTACTAATAGATATACCTGACAATCTTCAGAGAAAAGAAATTGATCCTGCTAAATTAAAATCTTTTAAAGTAAAATCCCAAAACCAAAAAACTTCCAGTAAATTAAACAGTCAGGTCAAGCAAAGTGTCCGGCTGATAAGGCCTGCGAAGAGGCCAGTGATTGTTCTGGGATGGGGGATTCGTTTAGCTAAGGCAGAAAAAGAAATAACGGAATTTATAAACAAATCAGGCTTCCCTGTAGTGCCCACCTGGGCCGTAGCTGATCTATTGCCTGCATCCCACCCGTCAATGGTTGGAACATTCGGCACACACGGCACTAGGCATGCCAACTTCACTGTTCAAAATTCAGATCTAATTCTAGCCATTGGCACAAGATTGGACACCAAGGCAACTGGTAGTCCTCCTAATACTTTCGCGAGAGAAGCTAAAAAAGTTGTTGTTGATATTGATCCATCTGAGCTTGGTAAGTTTAAAAAGTTTGGGTTGAAGATCGATTTAACCATAGACGCCGATGCCAAAGAATTTTTGGAGGTACTGAACACTAGTATTAGTCATGATGATATACAAGATATTTCAGAATGGCGAAATCAGATTAATTATTGGAAGAAGACATACCCGGTATGTTTGCCAAAATACTATAAAGAACAAGAGGTGAATCCATACGTGTTTGTAAAAAAACTCTCAGAGGAATGTCGGGAAGGAAACACCATCTTTATTGACACCGGTTGTACCGTGGGATGGATGATGCAGGCATTCGATTTTAAGAAAAACCAACGACTTTATCATGACTGGAACAACACGGCTATGGGCTGGGCCTTACCGGCAAGCATTGGAGCCAGTTTCGCCTTAAGAAAAAGTCCTATTATTTGTGTAACTGGTGATGGATCTTTGCAGATGAATATCCAGGAATTAGCTACTGTTATCAAACACCGTCTGCCGATCAAAATATTTTTAATCAATAACCATGGCCATAGTATGATTCAACAGACCCAAGACCAGTGGCTTGGATCCAAGTATTTTGCTTCTAGCATTAGTGGGGGATTGGCTTTCCCAGATTTCTTGGAGGTAGCTAAAGCATACGGTTTTAAGGTCGTAAATATCACTAAAAACAAAGAGCTATATGCAAAAATAAAAGATGTTTTAAATAGTAAAGGGCCAATTTTCTGCAACGTGGAGATTGATCCAAGACATCGTATTAGTCCTCAGGTTAAGTTTGGTCGGCCAAATGAAGACTCGGATCCTCTGCTTAATAGAAAAGAATTCTTTGAAAACATGATTATCAAACCGCTTAAAGTCTCAGAGACTTAATGAGGGTGCGACACTTGTGCCGCCCTTTTTGTTGTTGTACTATTACGTGCTGCTATACTGCCATATGATGAAGAAACAGAACTTAATATCTTTATATAAAAAGCTAATCTTAATAAGGTTAACAGAGGAGGCCATTGCTCTAAAATACCAAGAACGGGAAATGCGTTGCCCGGTTCATTTGTCCATCGGGCAAGAGGCTATTGCGGTAGGGGTGTGTGAGAATTTAAAAAAGGACGACATTGTTTATAGTACACATCGTTGTCATGCTCACTATATAGCTAAAGGCGGGGATTTAAATAGAATGATGGCCGAAATATATGGGAAAGTTACTGGTTGTGCTAAAGGTCGAGGTGGCTCAATGCACCTGGTTGATTTGGAAGCTGGTTTCTGGGGGGCAACACCGATCGTGGGCAATAGTTTACCTGTCGCCCTAGGAGTAGCTTTTGCCAACAAATTGAAGGGTAATAAAAAGGCGGTAGCAGTGTTTATAGGAGATGGTACTGCCGAAGAAGGGGTCTTCCATGAATGTTTAAATTTTGCTGTCCTGCATAAGCTGCCTATTTTATTTGTCTGTGAAAATAATTTATTCTCCGTCTACACTCATCTTAAAGAACGTCAGCATACTAGGCCGATTTATAAGATAGCCGAGGCTCACGGCATGGAGGCGTATCAAAAAGATGGTAATGATATTCTTGAGGTGTATAAAATTTCATCTTCGATCATAGATCATATCAGAAAGGGCCAAGGCCCAGCGTTCTTGGAATTCATGACCTATCGCCATCGTGAGCATTGCGGCCCATTTTATGATGACCAACTTGGGTACAGAGATCAAAAGGAAGTGAAATATTGGTTAAAGAAAGATCCGGTAACAAATTTTAAGAAATATCTACTCGATCATAAAGTAATCTTAGAGACAGAGATGGAAAAGATTAAAAAAGAGGCAATGGGAAAAATTACCCGTGCTTTAGACTTCGCCAAGAAAAGTAAATTTCCCAAACAAGAAAAAGATTTCAGAAAATTAATATATGCAAAGTAATACTTACACCAAGGCGATGAATGAAGCTCTAGACTCCTGTCTCAAGAAGGATAAGTCAGTCTTTGTCATTGGTCTTGGAGTGCCGGATCCGAAGGGTGTTTTTGGCGCCACTTCCGGCTTAAGAAAAAAGTATGGACCTAAGAGAGTAATGGATATGCCTGTTTCCGAAAATGCTTTGACAGGGGTGTGTATTGGTGCAGCTATCAATGGCATGCGGCCTGTATTGACTCATCAAAGAGTTGACTTTAGTCTCTTGGCTTTGGATCAAGTTATTAATAATGCGGCCAAGTGGTATTACATGTTCGGCAATCAACAATCTGTGCCGATGGTCATAAAGCTGACGGTTGGGATGGGATGGGGGCAAGGTCCGCAACATTCTCAAAACCTCCAAACCCTTTACGCCCATATTCCTGGGTTAAAAGTAGTCGCGCCAGCTACTCCGAGAGACGCTAAGGGGCTAATAATCTCTGCTATTGAGGATAATAATCCAGTTATTTTCATCGACCATCGTTGGCTTCACGAAACTTTCGGCCCTGTTCCCGAAGATCACTACAAAGTTCCTATAGGCAAAGCTAATGTTATAAAGAAGGGCAGTGATATAACAATTGTCTCAACTTCTTACATGATAATTGAAACAATGAAGGCCTTAAATCTTTTAAATGAGCTTGGGATAAAGCCAGAAGTTGTTGATTTAAGAACTCTAAAACCTCTAGATGAGAAAACCATTTTCAACTCAGTGAAGAAAACTGGTAGATTGTTAGTGACAGATTTAAGTCACCGAGAATTCGGAGTGGCGGCAGAAATAATATCTAGAGTTTCAGAAAATCCCAAAATCAAGCTGCTTACTTCTCCACAAAGAATTACTGCGCCCGACTTTCCCGCTCCCTCGAGTCCTGCTCTCTCAGAGCATTATTATCCTCGCTACACAGACATTGCTTTGAAGGTGGTCGAGATGCTAGAGGCGGATAAAGATAGGCTAGCTAAGTTGATTGCCAGAGATAAAGAATCGAATAAAATACCGCATGATGTGCCGGATGATCGCTTCATGGGACCATTTTAGTCTAACTATATGAGTAAATTAGTCACTATAAAAAGTTTGAAAAAGGAAATAGAACTTTTAAAAAAAGAAAATAAGAAGATCGGATTTTGCTATGGCGTTTTCGACCTTCTACACCCTGGACATGCCAAACATTTGGAAGAAGCAAAAAATTTATGTGATGTTTTGGTCGTAGGCGTTACTTCAGATACTCAAGTCAAAAAACGAAGGAAAAATCCTGATCGGCCAATTTTCGATGAAAGGCTCAGAGCTTATTTGATATGCCAGCTTAAATCAGTGGACCTCGTTTTTATTAGAAATAAAGACACAGCAGTTGGAGATATTAAGATAATCAGGCCAGATCTTTGTATTAAAGGTGAGGATTATATAGATAGCAAAGATAAGTACTTAATTTTAGAGGCAAAAGCCGCAAAGTCCGCTGGAGGGAAACTAGTGTTTACTAAAACTGGAAAGTTTTCTAAGATAAGAACCACCAAAATAATTGATAAAATAAAAAAAACCAGAACACTATGAAAATAACAAAGATAGTAGTCATAGGGAGCAACTCTTTTTTTGGAAGTCATTTTGTCGATCAAGCTCTTACCAATACAGATTGGAAAGTCGTTGGTATAAGCCGGTCGCCAGAATACAAGAATATCTTCTTACCATATCTTTATAAAAAAAAGAGGAGTAAAAACTTCAAATTCCTGCAACTTGATGTAAATAACGACCATAAGAAAATTAACTCTCTTTTCGATAAAGAAAAGCCGGATGTGGTGGTTAATTTTGCTGCTCAGGGTTATGTGCCAGCGAGCTGGGAGAGTCCTGAAGACTGGTTTAAGACAAATTGCCTCGGGATCGTCAAGCTAGCTGACCATTTGAGAAGGCAGGATTATTTGAAGAAATATATCCAAATCTCAACTCCAGAGGTCTATGGTTCTATTGCTAAGATGAAGGAGGATCTGAATTACTTTAACCCAACCACGCCATATGCCGCATCCAAAGCAGCTGGAGATTTATTCCTCTCCGCTTTATTTCAAGGTATAAATTTTCCAGTCTCTTTTGTACGGGTGGCTAATGTCTATGGTCCTCATCAACAACCATACCGAATTATTCCCAGCTCTGTTATTTTATTAAAGAAGAAAAAGAAAATAGTCTTATGGGCCGGTGGCATCAAAAGAAATTTCCTTTACGTAACCGATGCCTCAAACGGCATCTTGAAAGTGATAATGAAAGGTAAGCCAGGCCAGGTCTATCACTTTACGGGAGGAAAGAATATCTCTATAAAGGATTTGGTTAAAACGATTTGTGGTAAAATGGGTGTTCCTTATGGAAAGATGGTTAAAGATGCTTCTGACTCTCGCATCAAAAGAGATCAGATATATCATCTTAATGGGACAAGAACAGAGAAGAATCTTGATTGGAGGCCAGAAATTTCTCTCAGCCAAGGACTTGATAGGGTGATCGGGTGGGTTCACGAATGTTGGGATGAGCTTAAAAAAAGTTCGCTAACTTATATTCATAAAAAATAAAATGGCCGAAATAGATTTATTGGTTGATTACCCTAAACCAAAAAGAAATTTAGAAGAGAGAGCTAGTCAAAAAAATCCAGAAGATGTAAGGATTGCTCGACAATTTGGCAAAGAATTTTTCGATGGGCCAAGATCTCAGGGGTATGGGGGGTATAAGGATTGGACCAGATGGGTTCCGGTAGCCAAGCACATTATAGATCATTACAAGCTAGGTCCAGAAGCTAGTATTTTAGATGTCGGATGTGCCAAAGGTTTCGCCCTTTATGCTTTTCTTCAAGTAGTGCCAACCTTAAAGGTCGCTGGAGTGGATGTCTCCGAATACGCTATAGAAAATTCTCCTGAGTCAGTAAAACCATATCTTAAAGTAGCTAATGCCAAAGAGCTTCCGTATCCAAATAAATCATTTGACTTTGTCATTTCTATAAACACTGTACATAATCTTGAATTGGAAGAATGTAAAATAGCAATTAAAGAAATTGAAAGAGTGAAAAAAGACTTTGCTTTCATCACTGTCGATGCCTATAGAAACGAAGAAGAGAAAGAGAGAATGATGATGTGGAATTTGACTGCCAAGACGATTTTGAGTGTCGATGATTGGAAAAAACTTTTTGATGAAGTGGGTTATACCGGAGATTATTATTGGTTTATACCCTAATCTCTTGATGTCATGAAGACCAGAGCCGCAGTCCTAAGAAGCATCAATAGCCCACTTTCCATAGAAGAATTGGAAATACCGAGTCTTGGCCACGGGCAAGTACTGGTGAAAATACTAGCTAGCGGGCTTTGTCATAGTCAATTAAACGAAATAAAAGGCAGAAAGGGCCGAGAGTATATCCCCCATCTTTTAGGTCATGAGGCTGCAGGAATTGTAGTAAATATAGGTGAGGGAGTAAAAAAGGCTAAGCAAAATGACTATGTCGCCATCACTTGGATAAAGGGTAGGGGTATTGAGGCAGATCCGATAAAATTCAAAAAGGACCAAGACTTAATCAATGCTGGATCAGCTGCCACCTTTACAGAATATGCTATTGTTTCAGAAAACAGAGTGGTACTAATTTCAGAAAAGATCAAGCCCGCTGTTACCGCTCTCTTGGGTTGCGCTGTCTTGACTGGAGCGGGGATAGCGAAAAATTTAAATATTCAAAAAGGGGATGCCGTGGCTATTTTCGGTATCGGCGGAATTGGTAGTAGTGCTTTGCTCAAGGCAAAAAGTATGGGCGCCAAGGTGACGGCCATAGACATTGTGGATTGGAAAATTAAGTGGGCTCAAAAAGAGTGTGGAGTAGAAGCGGTCATTCCGTCAGAGATTAATTCGAGAAAATTTGATTTTGTGATAGAATGCTCTGGTTCTAAAGAAGCGATGGAGATGGCTTTTGAGTCAGCCAAAGATCAAGGAACAGTGGTTCTAGCTGGAAACCTTCCCCCCGGAGGAAAAATCTCCATTAGTCCATTCGATCTGATCAAAGGGAAAAAGCTCTTGGGTAGCTGGGGCGGTGGAAGTTCTCCGGACAAAGATATACCAGAATATGTAAATGAGTATTTAAATGGCTCTTTGCCTTTAGAAAAGCTTATTACCAGAGAATATAGTTTCGATCAAATTAATGATGGTTTGAAAGATTTGGAGTCTGGAAAGTTGATTAGAGGTATCGTTTTGATGGATAACCTATGAATCAAATAGAACAATTCTTTAAAGACTCAAACGGATCGTTTGCCGGATTTTCACGAAAATATGCAGAATATATTTGCGAGCTAATTAAATCAGTTGAAATTGAAGCAGTTGAAAAATTAGTTGACCTCTTGATTAAGACCAGAGAACATGATTCTATCGTCTTTATTATTGGCAATGGTGGGAGCGCAGCGACCGCTTCGCACTTTGCCGAAGATTTGGCTCTTTGTGCTGGCGCTGGTCCAGAGAAACCCTTGAGAGCCTTAAGTTTATCCGATAGTGCTCCATACATAACTGCTTTAGGGAATGATGAAGGTTATGAAAATGTCTTTCTCGGTCAATTAAGGAATCTATATAAACCAGATGATATTTTAATTGTTTTTACGGCTAGTGGAAATTCTCCCAACGTACTTAAGGCCATAGAATATGTGAATGCTAAAGGCGGAGAGACTTTCGGTTTCTTGGGTTTCGATGGTGGAAAGGCTAAACAACAGTGTACGCAATCTATTACTATCGAGACTCCAAAAGGCTACTATGGTCCAGTCGAATCTATGCACCTTCTCTTGATTCACGTTGTCTCCAATTACCTATTCTTCCGACTTAGTGGTAAGATTAAAAAATTATGAAACCGACAGTTATAACAGTCATTCCAGCTCGTGGGGGGTCAAAAGGGGTGCCACGTAAGAATATAAGATTGTTATACGGTAAACCAGTAATTGCTTATACTATTGAAGCTTGTTTGAATTCTGGTGCTATAGATAGAGTTTTCATCTCGACTGATGATGCAGAAATTGCCGAAGTTGCTAGAAAATTTGGAGCGGAAGTGATTGATAGGCCAAAGGAACTGGCGGGGGATAAAGTGACTCTTGAACCGGTCATCAAACACGCACTCGATGATTTGAAAGAAAGAGAAAATTACATTCCTGATTTTATTTCTTGTATTCAACCGACTTCGCCGCTTTTGAAACCAGAGGTTATAAAAGAGTGCGTTGATAAGGTGGTTAATCAGGGATATGACTCATGCATCACAGCTTTTCTACCAGAAACTTATGAGTGGAAATGGAGGTCGGCTGTAGATGAGTTTAGTAAAGAAGGGCCGTTTACTCCAGAGAGGGAAGTGATGAAAAGGGTGGTTAGACAGGACTTGCCCAAAGTTTTCCACGAAAACGGTGCTTTCTACATCACTAAGACTTCTTTGTTCAGAGAAATTGGTCACCGCTGGGGCGGAAAAATGGCTATCGTAGAAATGACTGAATTAGATTCTATTCAGATCGACAGCGAAGATCAGTTTTGGTTTATCGAGCAGATTCTAAAAAAAAGGGAAAATGGTGAAAATAAGTAATAACTTATTAGAAAAATTACGCGACGTTAAAATTCTAGCTCTTGATTGTGATGGGGTACTGACTCCTCTATATCTTCAAACAGGTGTCATTATGACCAAAGAAGCAGCGAGCGAGCACACTGGACGCGATTTTGTTTACGTTTTTGAGTCAGCCATATTTTCTCATAAGGATGGTCAGGGTATAGACTTGGTAAGAAAAAAAAACGTTGAGGTCATGATTCTGACTACCCAGAGAAGTGGTTATGTTCAAGCTCGAGCTTGGAAACTCGGTGTTCCTTTGGTTCAGAATAAAGACAAAGTCGTCGGCCTAAAAGAATGGTTAAAAGAGAATCATCCCAAGGTTAATTTAAAAAATATCTGTTTTGTGGGTGATAGTACTGGTGATATTGAAATAATGAAGATAGTCGGCTTTTCTGTCTGTGTGGGCGACGGTGCTAAAGAAACAAAAAAAGTGGCAAATTATGTAACTAAGGCCAAAGGTGGCCATGGAGCAGTTCGGGAAGTTTGCGACTTAATCATTCAAGCTAAGATTGGCTCTAAAAAGGAATGATTAGCGAATGGAGAGCATAACATTATTTCTGCTTTTTATGATACCTGGCACATTTTTTGCCGGGCTTCTGGATGTCATTATTCGGTACGCCTTAAGAGAGGGGAAAATAAATGAGAGGCTTCTTCTGGCATTCAACTTCATATTTTCTGGTTTGTTGATTTTTATTTTATTTGTTTTCTTCCTTGATTTTCCTGAAATTAAAAATGGTTTTTGGTTGGCCCTTTTTGCGACTTCAATCTTGGGTTTATTTGGTCACTGGGTCTATTATAAAGCCTTTAGTCAAAATGAAGCTTCTCTAATTTCTCCCACGAGATTATTGACTCCACCGTTTGTCCTAATAACGGGGTTTTTTATATTGGGAGAGAAAGTCTCTCTTTGGGGGGCAGTCGGCGTCTTAACAACTATAGCTGGTCTCTGGTTATTGGTTAATCCTGAAGGTGGAAAATTAAGCTTAGCCAAAATTTTTAAGCATAAGGGCATAATTTTGGGAATAATTGGAGCTTTACTGTTTGCCCTAGCCCTTCCTTTTGACAAGAAAGCGGTCATAACTTCCTCTGCTCTATTTTTTTCAGCTGGTTATCTAGTCATTGTGGGGTTCGCTAGTTTAGTTATTTACGTTATGCAGAAAAAAGATTTTTTAGTCCATCAAAAGTTTAAGGCGAATTGGCAGATTATTCTTTTGATGGTGGCGGTTCATATTGCCGGTTTTGTCCTGACGACTCAAGCTCTTAATTACACTCTGATTGCCTATGCTGCTAGTGTTAAACGGCTCTGGTCGTTATGGGCCGTCATTTTAAGTGGCAGTCTTCTAGCAGAGAAAAATATAGGCAAAAAATTAGTGGCTACTTCAGTAATGCTTGCGGGTATTGTGGTAACGAGTTTACTCGGATAAAAGCGAATCCTAACCAATAGCTTCGCATCGCTTGGGTATTAATTGTATTGGCGTGCGAAGGGAAATTCCCATGTGTAGACGTTCGCAGTTATAGTATTGCAAGTATTCTTCCAAAACTCCATTTATTTCT
>Ga0209541_10001877_pt1 | contig 40829 bp, 42 predicted proteins | sample RifCSPlowO2_01_FD_184027 | JGI IMG/M metagenome (GOLD analysis project Ga0209541, IMG submission 184027) | Groundwater microbial communities from Rifle, Colorado - Rifle CSP2_plank lowO2_0.1 (SPAdes) (version 2) | ecosystem: Environmental > Aquatic > Deep subsurface > Groundwater | place...
CAAGGAGTGGGATAAACATTACCATATTAATAATTGCAAGACCCAATGAAAAAATTCCATATTCTGAAGTTCCAATTCTTGCGATAACAATCCTGTATAAGTAAGTTAAAATCTTTGAAAAAATCATCCCAAAGTATACAAATCCTGCACCTTTTACAAGAATTTTTAATGCTTCATTTGAATCTTGTTTCATGATTGTACATAAATAGTGTCCAATTTATAAATTGTGTTGTCTCCCTTATTTTTTAAAATAAAATTTAATTTTGAAAATCGAATAAGCATTTTAGTAAAGTATGACTTATTAATTTTTGGAAGAATCGTTGCTGAATTTTATGCCACTAAACCCGTGTTATATTCTCCCGTTAGGGATTTATTTTTAGTGCAACGATGCCGAAGGCAAAAAATCAAAGTCGTCGTGTGTATAGTTTTTTATGGGGGTTGCCGCCGTTTTTAGAAAGTTTTATTAATTGATTTATTTTTAATGTTTAATATGGTTGTTAAATCTCATTTTGAAAAAGAGTATGCAAAAACAAAAGGGTCTTATTGGACATTAAAACCTGGAAAAAGATTGATTTATTTTGAGAGCTTGTTGAAAAGGAATTCTAAGATTCTTGACCTTGGCTGTGGTACTGGAAGAGTAGCATTGTATTTAGCAAGCAAAGGTCATAAAGTAACAGCCATAGATATTGCAGAAACTGGAATTGCAAAATTAGATAGCTATGCAAAAAAATCAAATCTGAAAATTAATTCTTTTGTAGGTGATTTAAAAGATTATAAAATCACTGAGAAATACGATGCGATTTGTGCATTATTTTCAATCCATTTCTTGCCAAAGAAAAAAGTTTATGATTTAGTAAAAAATATGCAAGAACAAACAAAAAAGAATGGCTATAATTGGATTGGTATTTTTAGAAAAGGTAAAGGAAATAAAAATAAATACCCATTTAATAATGGAGAATTATCTGCAATGTATTCTAATTGGCATATTGTTTCTTATGAAGAATATTCTAAATCAGAGAAACATGGTGATGGTCCTCTCCATAGCCATGAGATTTCTAATTTGATTGCTCAAAAGAAGTAGATTGGATTACATTAAGGCGGCAACCCCCTTTTTATTAATTTACACGGCGATTGAATATAACATCGGGCTTAAACAACCCATAGGGCTCAAGATGGAGAAAATTTTCCCTCCTGAAAGAGAGCTGGAAAAATTGCGGAACGCTCGAGAGTTTTTCCGTAGGAAAAATTGGGGAAAATCCTGCAAGGATTTTTTGTTTAAACCCTGTTATGTCTTCCGAGGGCTTTAGCCCGAGAGCCTGCAAGGCGTGGCAAGAAATTCTGAAAGAATTTCGCAGAGTTGTGAGAAGGCACTTTTATTAATTTTAAAGATGGCACTTCAAGACAGCGGGACGTTGTCTATATAATAATAGAAATTGTTGTGTATTTTTGTTTTGTGAGCCGCCGCCTTTTTTGCTTCTTTTTTTCTAAAAAAGAAGATGAAATAATCAGGGGTGGAAAGTTTTATATATCTCTTTCTTTGTTCTATTTTTATGGAAATAATTTTTGTAAGACATGCAGAAACAAAAAATAATGTAGATGGAACTATCCAAGGTCCAGAACACGGAGATATAAATGAAAAAGGAGAGAAAGAAATTGAAAAGGTTAGTCAAGTGTTGAAAAATGAGAAAATTGATGTTTTTTATTCTAGTGATATTCCTAGATGTAAAATAACTTCAGAAGGCATAAATAAATTTCATAATTTAGATATAAATTTTACAGAATTGATAAGAGAAAAATATAATGGAGACTGGACTGGAAAAAATTATAAAGATGTTAGTTGGGACCAATTAGAAGGAACATTTGAAACAAGAAAAGTTAATAATGGGGAAAGTTTAATTGAGGTTAGATTAAGAGCAAGAGAATTTATCAAAGAATTATTAGACAAATATGGAGAAACAAACAAGAAAATTTTAGTTGTTAGCCACGGAGCATTTTTAAAAATATTAATTGGAGATTTATTAGGGATGGAAATAAAAAATTCTATATTTAATCTTAAAATTAATCATTGCTCGCCAATCAGAGTAAATTTTAATGATATGGTTTTTGAAAACAAAGAACATAAAAATGTCCCAAGTGTTTCTTTATAGGAAAATTTATAAGTAACCTTTTTTAAGTAATAAATATGGGAGAACAACAAAGCAAAAAGGTTATTTGTCTTGAAGGAATAGTTGGAGCTGGAAAAACTACTCAAATAGAATTATTATATGAAGAATTTTCTCCAGATTGTTATTTAATTCCTGAATTAAATGAAATATCTCCTATGAAAGAAGTTAGAGAAAACCTTAAAAAAAGGGGGAGAATTTCTAACATGACTAATCATGATGTCTTAAGACTTATTAGAGCAAGAGGCGAAATTCATCAAAGATTGTTGCCAGAATCAAGTAGTCAACTAGTTTTAATGGATAGAGGAATTTATACCGGAATGGTTTTCGAATCTGGAGAGATGGATATGTGGGAAGTTGAGCAGACAAGTAAAAAAGAAGGAGTTATAGTCCCAGATTTATGTTTTTTATTATACTGCAGTTCTACTAAGGCATTAGAAAGGATTGATGAACGGAGAATAAGAATTGGAAAATACAAACACAGAGCATTTCATGAAAATGCGGAATATATTGAAAAAACAAAAGAAAGATATTTTGAGATTGCTAAAAAGCGACCTGTAATACTAATAGAAACTTCTGGAAGCAAAGAAGAAATTCATAAAAGATTGATGGGAGAAATTTACAATGCTAGATTTTTATAGTCAGAGAAGGTTATGGGGGACTCACAGAATCTATAAAGAAACACTTAAATTTGATGAGATTGTTAGAGAAGTCTTTGAAGAATCTAAAAAATCTGAGGGGATTGATTCTCCGATGGCTATATTTGCTTACGGATCTCCTGGAAGATACGAACTTACTGGGGGCGATTCTGATGCAGATATTTTAATTGTAGAACCTTCGACAACTCAAGAAAGCGATAAACTGAAAAGAGTGCTCAAAAAAAGATGGGGTGATTTTGATTTTTCAAAAGTAGATGTTCCTCCTTGGAGCACATATGAAGATATAGAAACTTTTTTGAGGACAAGTCTTGTTGAAGGAAATCAAGTTTTAGAAACTCGATTTATTTGTGGAAATGAAAATGTTAGAAAAGAAATAGAATCTCAAAAGAGAAAATATGATTCTCCACATAGAGAATTAATAAATATACTATTTAATAGATTATATTTTGACCAATATTTTAAGCAAAGAGTGAGAAATGGTGCAAAAAATATAAAATATTGTAATGGTGGAACAAGAGATTTTTTAGTATTTTATTGGTATGATCGATTATGCAGGAAAGTTGATGGAGAAGAAACATCATTATCTGGCTTAAAACAACCTAAAATAAAAGAGGGACTAGAAAGATTAATGATGGAAGGAGCAATTAATGGAGAACAATTTGGGAGAGCTATCGAAGCAGTTAATGGTTTAATTGAACTAAGAACAGATGCACTTATTGCAAATCGGGGAACAGAAGAAAGAGGACTATCTGTCTTGGACGACAGATTAATTAAAAAATTACAAAAAGATTTTCAATATCCTGCTAAAGAAAGAGTAATAAAATTTTTTGAATATATCACTCACTCAATAGATGAAGTGGTGAAAATATCTTTAGAAAGGACTTTGAATATAGGATCAACTTTTTACGGAAACAAATGGAAAGAAAGAATTAAATCTGCTTACTCCACTGAGACCCCTCAAGAAGAAAGACTTAGGATTCCAGATATTGATGCTCCAACAAGAATTGCTTTGTTATGGGGTGCTTCTAATTCAGGATATTTAGAGGGATTTCAAACCTTATCAAAAAGATATACAAATACAACGGATTGGGGAACAATAGCCTCAATTGCTTGTAGTCCTCTTTGTAGTTCGGATATTCTTCATGAAATAGGAACAGGAATTGCTAAAGAAAACGGATATGGCTATATTTTAAGAATTGTTAGTAGAAACAACAATACGGAGAGAGAAACATTAAAACAAATTGCAGAGGATTCAAGATTAGATAAGAGATATACAGAAGTTGCTAAAACTGCATTAGAACATGGAAGTCAAAGAGCAAATAATTTAATTTAAATTTTTTTGACGGAAAGATTATTTCAATATAAATTCTTTTTCGAAGAAAAAGACTATCTGTTTTTCTGAAAGAAAAACCAAGCACACACCTCCAAATTAGGGGTGGGTGGTCGGGGGTTTAGAGCATTCACAATTACAGATAACGTCGCGATTAAGAGAAGTTCTGTTTTGAGGCAACCCACAAAACCGAATTTGGATGGAGAAGTCTGCAAGACTTCGGAATCTCTTAATCGCTGTTTGGTTAGATAAAGAATTAATGACAAAAGATGAAATTGTTAAATCTGCATTAAATTATTCGAAAGCTAATCATATAATCATAAGTGAAGCAAATAAAAAACCGATAACTGAAGAAAGTCTCAAGAATTTTTTAGATATTTTTATTGGTGGTGTAGGCAAAAGAAAAAAATATATCTGGCACCATTTTGTTGAAATAAATGAACATAATGGTAAATACGGATTAAGATCAATAGAGGGAGAAAAGTCTCAAGTAGAATCAAATAATCTATCGGATGCGAAAAAAACATACTACAAATTAATGTTGAAAGCCTATCAAAAGGATTACTATTATTATAGTGACTTATTTCCTGAGTTGGATATGGGGAATGAGGGAGATAAGGCATACAAGATGGAGCCAATAATAGGAGAGATAAACGATTTTTGTTTGGAACACGAATTGCCACTGATATCATCAATCTGTATAACTAAGCAGACTAAACGCCCAGGTAAGGGATTTTTTGATTACGCAAATAAAAAAGGCTTAACCAAAGTAACAATAAATAGTAGTGAAGCAGAACAAAATAATTTTCTTAATGAAGAGCAGAAAAAAGTTTGGGCTGTGAAAGATTGGCCTGAATTTATGTAATACAGCCTTCCATAATTACAGATTCATACACTTCCTTATCTTTCACGTAAATAACATTCCCTTTTAGAAAATCGGCTATCCCCCAAATAAATTAGGGGGTCTTAACCGCCGATTTTCATTAACAAAGTTTGCGTTGTTTAGTTCTGGACCAACTATTCGAATTTTTTATGTAATTTTTTACAGTTTCAGAACTTACACTCCCAATACTTCGATACATTGTTATATGACCCGAACGAAACGTAGTGTAGTGAGAGCGCAGCGTGGCTTGAGTAATTTTCTAGGGCGTTAATCAATCTTGGTATTAATGATAACATCATACTTCAAATGAATGTAAGAATCATTTAGTTTTTTCACTTCGGTTAATTTCAACGCTTTAATGTTGGCTAACTCTTTAATAGAAGATAAAGATTTTCCATCAATCAAAGAGGGCGTATCTTTCCCGCCGATTAAAGTTGGGGCAACAACAATAGAGATTTTATCAATCAATTTATTCCTCAAAAAAATCGAGTTGAGAGTTCCGCCTGTCTGAATGGTTACTCTGTTAATACCAAAATCTTGTTTCAGTTTTCTGAACAAATCAACAAAATCAATCTTTTTCTTGTAGTAGATAATTTCCAAATTGTTCGCATCTTTTCTTTGGAAAGCAGGATGATTTTTATTGGTCGTGATGACATACAACTTTTTGCTTTTTTTAAGGAAATTATCTACGCCGATTTTGTTCAAATGTGGCTCATTATCAATAATCAGAAAACTGACGGGCAATTTCACAAGATTTTTTTGAGGTTTGTTTGCCCCAACTTTTGCTAAAACCCTGCCAGAAATCAAAGAATGCAAATCGGTGGTTTTCTCGATTTCATAGTATTGCTTTAAGCCCTCTTTGATTCCTTTTATTTTAGGAAAATCTTTATCGACATCTAAATTATCAGTGCTTCCAGTTGAAATTTTACCATCAACAGAAATGAGCATGAATAAAGTTGTTATTGGTTTGTCCATAATATAAAACTAAATGATTCAAGTTTATAAAACCATCGTTCAGTAGCCCCAGAAAATTATTTCATATAACATCGCGATTAAGCGATGTTTTTCGGACTATCTTAAAAATTATAAATTTCCGAAAAATATGGGTGGAAAAACCTGCAAGGTTTTGGAACCGCTTAATCGCTGTTATCTACAATTGAATTTTTACTTTTTTAGGAAAAAGGCGTCCAACAAATAAACTATATTTTCTAGCATAACAAAATATTTAAACAATTCCTGAATGTAAGTTTACTATGACAAATTGGCAAAGAGTAGGTAGACCTGGAGCGATAGGTAGTAGAAAAGCTGAAGTTCTGGCTAACTATAATAAAATTTATAGCCAAGATAATTGGCGTTTAGTTTGGGATGTAAATAATCATTCTGTAAATTTACAGGGCGCACTGGCCCTATATGAAGATGCTTATTTCGAATATTTAAAACAAAATCCCGAAGAAACACAATGGCTAATCAATAATTTTTCAAATGTATATGATAATAATCCTTCTAATGTCGATTCTGGATTAGACTATAGTATTCAAGAATTTGGTGGCAACCATTTTCAAGATATCGCATTAAGAAGATGTTTAGTTAGAAATGGTTTATGGTTCAAAGGAACTGAATTACTTGAAGTAAGATTATCCGAACCTGGAATTAAATTTAATCCGGGGGAGATACCATTTCATAAGCCCGAACTTATGCCTCAACCTGAAGTTAAAGGTTGGTGGAAGCCAGGTTCTATTGAAAGTTGGTACCAATCTGCCCGTTATTTAGAAGCTAAAGATTATCAACCTAATACAGAGGATTATCTTTATTTTGTAACTTCTAATGTCGGAAAAGTCAATTCTGCTCAAAAAGGACTTGGAGATTTTGTAAAACTTAAGCAAGCCCCTTTAGATATATCGGAAGAACAACAAACCATAGAAAACATTGCAAAACACAAAGCAAGAGTGGCATACTCAGTAATGTGTAGACCAATAATCTGTGATGATTCAGGATTAGTAATTCCTTCACGCGGAGAATGGCCAGGTTCAAGAGTGGGTAGAGAATTAGAAAGATTAGGTGAACAAGGTTTCGCAGAGCTATTTAAAGACGGACCTCTTGAGGCATACTTCAAAATGGCAATTACTTATTTTGATGAAACTCTTGAAGAGCCTAAAATGTTTATATCAATAGTAAATGGTCAATTTTATTCCGAAGCAAGAGGGGATCCAAATAAACCATTTATCAAAAATAAAATACTGGGGACTCGGTTTGTTGTTAATGGTCAATCAAAAACTCTTGCAGAAATGACTGAAGAAGAATATAAAAGAGATGCTACCACAGATAGATGGGAAGCACTAATAGAATTTCTTAAAACTAAAAACTAATTTCTTTTGTTGGACGCTTGATGTAAAAAGTAAAACTTCAACTTCTCGCCTTAGGCTCGACCACGCTGTGCTCTCGCTTCGCTCGGGACAGATAACAGCGATCGCGATGTTATACGCAATCCGTCTCCGCCCGCCTCGATACTTTAATTAAATTTGAACTTTTCAAAAGCTTTATATACAAACTAATTCTTAATGCTATTAATATGAAAAATAAATCCTCACTTATTATTTTTGCACTCCTGATTTTTTCTATTCTACCAAATTTTGTTTCCGCTGATTTAGGACCAAAACCTTCTGTGGATATTGATATTTTGTATAATGGAAACAAAATTTCTGATGCGAGTTTTAGCGCAAAAATGCTGGCTTGTGTCAATCAAGATAGGGATTATACTGAAAGAGATTTAATCCCTCAATTAAACATTAGCGAATATTACCCCGCTAATAATTGTTATTGGACACCAGCATTTTTAGCTAGGGGCGGTGATTGCCGAGATAGTAAATGTCATTTAGGTTATATGCTTCCTTCAGAATTTAAACTTGCTGTTTATGTTCCTAGTTTAGATAAAGTTTTTATCTCAAATGAAATTTCTCGAACAAATTTCAACAGTAATTATGAAGTCAATTTAAATTCTGATGGTTCTGCAAAAATTTCTGAAACTACTCCTTTAGTTAGAAAGGATAATATTAGTTCTTTCATTAAAGCATTAATAATTACCTTAATAATAGAATTATTAGTTGCTCTTATCTATTTATCAAGAACTAAACTATCTAAGAAAATTTTAATCAGTGTTCTTGTTGGAAGTTTAATCTCTCTTCCAATTGTTTGGTTTATTTTTCCACTGATTAAAATTATTCCTTTAGTTATCTTATTATCAGAAATTTTTGCCATTGCATTTGAGGCATATTTTATTTACTATCTCAATAAACAAGCAATCACCTTGAAAAAATCATTCGTGCTATCTACAATAATGAATTTAGCAAGTTTAATTGTTGGTGGATTTATTTTTCTAATCTTATCTTTTATATTTTAGATATAGAACGGCGGACTACGGCGGACTTTCTCCGCTTCGCTCCGGACCACATTGCATTCTCCTTTTAGTCGGGGCACATAACATCGGAAATTCCTATTGCTGAATTAAAAATCCCCCCTTAAAAAATATCATTTTAAATTTATCAAAAATCACAAACGGGGCAATTCATCTTTTTCCTTTGTTTTAAAATTCATTTCGTTAGTTATTTTTTTTAAAATTTCTGAAAAATGCTGGGCATCTTCTGCATTTGTTATTGCAACCCTAATTACACTATTATCATACGGGGGAGCAGAAGGATTAACAATAATTTTTTCTTTTTTAAATGCTTCAATTATTTGCAGTGCATCATTTACATAAAATGCAGTGCCATAATTGGAAGGATTTTCTCCTACAAGCGAATAACCTAAATTAACTATGCTATCTCTAACAACCGAACTATTAAAAGAATATCTTTTATTGATCTGTCTTAAAAGTTGCAATATTAAACTTATCGCAGGAGTAAAAGGAGTTTGACCCCTTATCAGCTCAGATTTATATTTTCTTAAATCAAAATAATATTTGGGTAAATTGGAAGTGCTTTTCCAAGCTTTTTCACTCAATGATATAAATGATAAACCCGGCGGAAGCAACAATGCTTTTTGACTGCTGCTGATTACTACGTCAATTCCCCAGTTATCAACTTCTAATTCTTCGCCTAAAAAACTTGAGATGGCATCAACTACAAATAAAGCATTTGATTTTTTGACAATTTCCCCTATTGTTTTAACATCTGTGAGATTGCATGATGAGGTCTCATTATGCGTCACAAAAACAGCTTTTATATTTCCAGATAAATTGACTTCAATCTCACTTGGCTTAATTGATTTTCCAAATTCTAATTTCAATTCTTTAACATTAATTCCAAAACACCGGCATATCTCAGCCCACCTTTGTCCAAAAGCCCCTCCATTAACTACTAAAACTTCATCTCCTTTAGATAATATATTTGTTATAGCACACTCCATTGCGCCAGTTCCAGAGCTAGTTAAAATATATACATCATTCTTTGTTTTAAAAAGTTCTTTTAATCCATCCTGCAATTTTAAATAAAGCTTAGAAAATTCAGGAGACCTATTATACATCATGTCTCTAGATTCATGACAACCAATGGTAAATAGCTTGGGCTTTAGAAGGTTTTCATGCATATCAAAACCAAACAGCTTATTTCTGATTGTAGTTGAACTAATACGCCCAGTATAATCTAAGTAGACTACTTTTTTATTTGGTTGTTGCTTAAACCATTCTAAACCTTCTAAATACTTATCTTTCCAATCACTGCCTATGGTAACTATATCCGGATTTATTTCAATTAATTGACTTATATCCATTAATTTATGTTGAGATATTACTTCATCTACATATTTACAAGCTTGTATAATTTCCGCGCGATCTACAAAGGGAATAACTAAATTTTCTTTATATGAATTAACTAACTCGTCGGTGCTAACGCCCACAATTAATTTGTCTCCTAATTTTTTTGATCTTCTCAATATATTAAGATGTCCTATGTGAAATAAATCCCAAGTTCCGGTTGTATAAACAGTTACCATTTATTTCTCTCCCACTTTAGTTTAAACAACCCTTCCCATAATTTTATCAGAAAGATCTTTTTTTGTTTCATTATATATCTTGAATTTACGGTTCCATCTTTCAGGATTTTTTTGTTTGCTCCATTCATTAAATTCCCTGGTATTTGTTTCAACTAATTTTTCTAATTCCTCTCTGGGCATGACAAATTCTTTTTCATGTTCACCGATAAAAATATTTGCATGCTTGAAATCAGCAGTACGACTTGTATTTTTAAGCCATCCCCGCGTTTTACATATATTGTATAATTCAGTTCCTACAACAGGAACCGCAATAAAAAAAGCAACACTATCAAAATCAACTTCTTTTGCAAAATTAAAAGTCATCATTAATTCTTCGCGGGTTTCACCAGGCAGCCCCACTATAAAATTTGAGTGCACATCTATATCATGTTTATGACATATCTCTACTAATGGCTTAACTATTTTTAGATCGAAATGTTTGTGGATAATTTGATCAAGTACCCTTTGACTTCCGGTTTCAGGTGAAAATGTTAATTGGTAACATCCGGATTCAGCCATAGCTTTGATTAGTTCTTCATCTAATGTTTTCATCATTATTCCGCCGGGAGTACACCACTTAAAACCAAATTTCTCTTCCTTCATTCTTTTGAATAATTCCATTGCCCTTTTACGATCGAGGGTAAGATTATCATCTAAAAAGTGTAACTCTCCTGCATGATATTTTTCTTTAAGTATTCTCATTTCTTCAATTATGTTTTCAACACTTCTTGGCCGGAATCTTCCCCAATAACTTGTGCCCGGACAAAAACAACAATTAAAAGGACACCCCCTTGATGTTAAAACTCTTGCAACTCTTCTGTTACGCACAAATGGATTTGCATGCATTCCAATTTCAAAATACTTTTCCATATTTACTAAATGTCTCGCAGGGAAAGGAATTTTATCTAAATCTTGAATAAATCCCTTAGCAGGATTTATTTTTATCTCATTGTTTTTACGAAATGCAATTCCTTCAATTTCATCATAAGATTTTCCATTTTTCAAAGCATTCAATAAATTTAATGCCCGATATTCGCCTTCGTTTAGAACAATAAAATCAATATCACTGCATTCTTCCATCATTTCTTTCGGAAAGAAACTAGGATGTATTCCTCCAACTATAGTGATGATATTGGTATCTAGGGATTTTATCAAAGTGCATAATTTATTTACTTTTTCTTCATTAAATGAAAAAGAACATGCAACACCAACTACATCAGGTTTTTCAAGGTTGATTCTTTCTTTTATTTGTTCAGGGCTTAATCCATAAGTAACATATTCTCCCTCTTCTGAAATATTATCATAACCTTCACAAGGGCTATCTACAATAACAACCTCATAACCATTTTGTTCAAGAACAGCTCCAATATATAAAAAATTTATGGGATTTACTAATCTTCTGATTGATGTTTTATCTACTGTAAAAGAAGGAGTTAAAAGTAATACTTTTTTAATTGAGTTTAATTGATGAGTCATACTGATTTTTAAGTAAAAAGTATAATATTTAAAATTATATATTCTCAAGGAGATACTTTCTAAGTTACAATGAAGTTTAGGGCAATAACTCAATACGCAAATAAATAATATGAGACAAACTTATATTACTTTTTAGGTAATTTTATAAATATCAGATAAATCATGGTTATATGAAATGCAAAAAATTAATTCAAGAGATAGTTATTGATGAATATTCAGGTGCAGGAGTTCAAGAGGCATATAGAGAAATGACTAAAGAGGGGTTATGGCAGTCAGAAGAAAAATTATTTAATAAGTATTTTAAAAAAGGGTCAAAAATTTTAGATGTTGGTTGCGGTTCTGGCAGGACGACTTTCCCATTAATAAGGATGGGTTATAAAGTAATAGGGATAGATTTAACACCTGCGATGATAACCTCTGCAAAAAAAATCGCCGAAGAATTAAAGACAAAGACTGACTTTAATATCGGAAATGTAACAAATTTAGAATTCATAAATGAAAATTTTGATGGCGCTTTATTTTCGTTTAACGGATGGGATCAAATCCCCGGAAAAGAAGACAGATTAAAAGCATTGAAAGAAGTATATAGGGTTTTAAAACCCGGAGGGTATTTTATTTTCACATCCCACATAAGAGAAATAGGAAAACGAACTCCATATTGGATAATGCAATGGATAAAAATGTATATTTTAGAGCGATTTGGTTTTCCTGCCAATGAGATTGAATTTGGAGATAAGTTTTGGAAAAATGCCACTAGGGAAAAATATAAGCATGGACAATACATTCATATACCCAAATTATCTGAAATTAAACAGCAAATTGCACACGCCGGTTTTGAATTAGTAATTTATGAGTGGAGAAATATTATTGCTCCCGAAGATTTAAAATTAAAGAGCGGAAATACTGTGTTTTTTGTATGTCGTTCATTAAAAGCTTAAGTATCTATCATTATTTTTTAATATTTCATAGTTGATTTATATACTTAATATTCGATAAGCTTAATAAACTCTCTTTATTTTTCTATAGAAATGCATATTCCCTCAATTAAAAAATTAAAAAAAATAATTTATAAAAATGAGATGGAAGATTGGTTTTCCAGATCTTATAGAAAAATCTCTATTTATGGTACTTGGTTATCTTTGCATATTCCAGAAATTACCCCCACGCAAATAACATTAATGAGTTTAGTGTTTGGTGTAATGGCTGGAATATTTTATGCTACTGGAGATTATATATTCGGTTTATATGGTAGTTTTTTATTTTTCTTAATGTGGTATGCTGATTGTATTGATGGAGAAATTGCAAGATTTAAAAAAATGTCTTCTATTGAGGGACACCATATGGATGCATTAGCCGGACATTTAGGAGAGATCGCAATTTTATTTGGTATTGTATTCGGATCTTTTATTAAAACAGAAAGTTTTTGGATTTTGGGCATGGGTTTTATTATGCTTATGTCAATGATATCATATGATTTAATTGTAAATCTGCGTTATGCGACATATAATTATTATTGTTATCACAAAAATAAACAACAAGAGATATTAGGGCGCTTGTTTTTTAATACTGCACCTAAAAACAATAAAAAACCTGGATTATTAACGGGAATATTCTTTAACTTAAGTAAATTAATGTTTTTGTTTCAACTTTCATTTAGGAATATTTTTATCATTTTTATGTCAATCTTTAATAGAATGGAATATGTTGTATTCTTCTATGCTTTAATTTATCCCCCCTTTTTAATCGTTAATATAATCTATCAATATTATGGCGGACTTAAGGCATTTTTTGACCGTACAGATAAATATCAAAAAACGGGTAAAGTTACTACTTTTAGTGATTCATAACTTTTTTAAATGGCTATCTATTCCATTCTCTCATGAAACGGCTTAATATCTATCTTTATTCAACCCAAGATATCACACAAATGGGCGGAGGCGGAAATAGTTCTTCAACTACTTTCAAATATCTAAATAAAGCCGGACATCATGTTACCTTTTTTAAAAGTATACTTGAAATGGAAAAAGCGTTAATAAAATCTAAACCGGATATTATCTTACATCATAATATCAAAGATCTTGATAAAGTTTATCCGATTTCTAAAAAATTAGACATACCTTTATTATCAACAATTAATAATTTAATCACGTGCCAAACTGGAGTCCATATCAAATATGACTCTAATTTTGGGGTTCCGTGCTTTAAATGTAGTTTCTTTAAAGGACTAGTTTGTCAAATTAAAGAAAAAAATGTTAGGCCTCTGAATGAAAAATTATCAGCATTATTTTTTTATCCATTAAGATATTATAACAGAAATCAAAGAATTAAACTTCTTAATGATATTAATGGGATTATTGCAATTAGCCCAACTTTAAAAAAATTATTACGTATTAATGGAGTTAAGAATAAAATTTATGTGTGCAATCAGCCAATTGATGATGATATGCTGATTAAACCCCAAAAACGGTTGCATTTTGACAAAAAAACAATTTTTTATCAGGGCGGCGGTGAACCATTTAAAGGCGTAAGGGTTTTGATTGAAGCATTTATTAAGCTTAAACAAGATGACACCAAATTACTAATAGCGGGAGATATTAGAAAAGAAAATAATTTAAATATTAAATTAATCCAACATAAATATCCGAATATTAAATTTTTGGGTCAAGTTTCTGTTGATGATATTAAAAAATATTATTACTCCTCTGATATTTTTGTGTTTCCAAGTTTATGGTTTGAAGCTTTTGGCAGAGGTTGGGCAGAAGCGGCCTGTTGTGGAAAACCTATAATTACTTTTAGAGGAAGGGGCGGTTCTTCAGATTTTTTAAGTAATAATGTTAATGCTTTAGTGATTGAACCGAGGATGAATGATATTGTTTTGGCTATGGACAAATTATTAAATGATGGGAAATTAAGAAATAAATTGGCTAAGAATGTAAAAGAATTTGCAAAACAAAATTTAGTTGCATCTAAGGTTGCTGATAAACTCACCTCAATATATGATGAGGTTTTAAAATTATGACTAAAAAAATAGTATTAATAAATACATGGATGCCTAGTGATATGGACCTTAAACCGCTACCACCACATCTGGGTCTTTTGGCTATTGCAACATATATTAAACAAGAAGGTTATGAACCGGTTATTTTTGATTCTCGGAAATATCTTCAACAAGGAAAAGATTTTTGGCCTGTTTTAGAAAGAGAAATAAAAGATTCACTTTGTGTGGGTTTATCTGTTATGACGGCACAAGTTGATTCTGCTTTAAGAATTGCTAGTAAAATTAAACAAAATTACCCTAAAATGCCGCTTGTATGGGGGGGATATCATCCAAGTTTATTTCCTAAACAAACGTTAGATGATCCATTAGTGGATTTTGTTATCCAGGGAGAAGGAGATTGGTCTTTTTTAGATGTATTGAAAGCTTTAGAATTAGGAGAAGATTTTGAAAATATTGATGGTTTGGGGTATAAAAAGAATGGTGAATTAATATTTAACCCCCAGAAGAAATTTCATGAGATTAATGATTTACCTGCCTGGAACTGGTCATTTTATGATTTAAATCAGTTTTTAATTGGTGGCACTTGGTCTGATCCTATACCAGTTAAACAGTTGCCTGTGCAAACTAGCAGGGGCTGTCCTTACATGTGTACATTTTGTATAAACACCGCTTTAAATTGTTATCGTAAATGGCGCGTTAAAGAAGTAAGGAATGTAGTAGATGAAATTGAAAATCTTGTAAAAATCTACGGTATTGAATGGATAAATTTCAGAGATGAAATCTTCTTTTTAACAAAAAAAAGGATTATTGAGTTTTGTGATGCGTTAATAGAAAAAAATATTAAAATTGAGTGGGCTGCAAATGCCAGAGTTGATTTTTTTGAAATTGGAATTGTTGATGATGAAGTTATGAAAAAATTAAAAGATTGTGGTTGTGTCAATCTAAGTTTTGGCGCTGAATCAGGTTCACCTAAAATGTTAAAATTTTTAAGGAAAGGGATTACACCTGGACAAATATTAAAATCTGCTGAAGTTTGTAATAAGTATGGAATAAAACCAGTATATTCGTTTATTGTTGGATTGCCCGGCGAAACAAAAGAAGATATTATGATGACTTTAGACATTATGAAACAAATAATTAAATTATGCCCTTCATCTGTTCTTTTGGGTCCTCACTTATACCGTCCTTATCCGGGGTGTGAGTTGTATGATATTGCTAAAAAGTTTGGTGTTCCCGAAGCTAAAACTTTAAGAGGGTGGCCTGAAATAATGGGCGAAGCTTTTAAAAAATCCTCTGATCCAATTGAAAAAGGCGGTTATGGTTTTGATTCATTACCATGGGTCTACGATAGGAAGTTTGTTAATGCGTTTATTACATATGCAAGATATGCGGTTTATGACCCCGTTATTCTGTTTAAAACTAAACGTTATCACATGGCGGTTCAATCAATCTTAGCTAAATTAAGATTTCAAATTGGATTTTATGGAGCAATTGGAATAGAACGAAAAATTAGAGATAATGTTCGTAAACTTCTAAAATTTTAGGTACCTGGACTTCCCATGAATACTTTTCTTTAACTCTTTTAACTGTATTTTTGCTTAATATGTTTAATTTAGTTTTGTTTTGAATTAGGTTAAACAATTCTTTTGCAAATTGTTTCTTATCATAAATATTGACCAATATTCCGGTTTCATTATGTCCGATCATGTCTTGGAATGAATAATTATACTTTGATGCGATAACCGGTATTCCGCAGGATAATGCTTCTAATACACCAAAATTAAATTCATCATATAATGAAGGCGCAACAAGTAAATGTGATTTTTTAATTATATTTAATGTATTCTCCCGTGATAAAAGCCCTTTTAGCTTAATATGGCTCCGGATTGTTTTATAATTTGCTAAAACTTTTTTAAATTTCGAAGGGATTTTTCCAATTAATACTAAATCATAATCGATTTTACAATATTTTTCAATCAAACTAAGCGCGTCTAATAAATATTTTAAACCTTTGCGTTTTATCCAGATATGATTTCTCCCAATAAATGTTAAAGTAAGCCTTTCAAACTTTTTTTCGTTATTTTTTTGAATATTAATTCCTGGCGGAAGAAAAATTCCTTTATTTCCTATATTTTGTTTAACATGATTTGTAACACACAATACTTTTTTAACCTTTTTAATGGCAAGCCAATCCTTGATACTCATTTCTATTTCCCGGATAATTCTATAAAGCAATAAAGATTTTTTTTCATAATTTAAGGCAAGTTTAACACATTCTAATAGTCCCTTAGGATAATCCCACCCCGTACTAATTGTAGGGCACTTAACCCTATTAAACGCCAAATGGTCGCTCGTATGGAAAATATCTGGTTTAATCTTATTAACCAGCTCAGAAATTAGATAGTCTTGGTATGGCCCATAAAACCAAGAAAAAGGGGGTATTTCAAAAAAAAAAGACCTTTGTTTTGGGCTTTCAAATACTTTGATGTTATACTCTGGATTTTCTAATTTTTTGTCTCCAATTACAACTATCTCATGTTCTGAATTCTTAGAGAGATATCTTGCAAGTTCTAAAGTGTAAGTTCCTACACCAGAGCCTTCAATATAGGGGTTTAGGCAAATTTTCATTTAGTATACTTAATTTAAATTATGAGTGAATCTGGATTTTCATGAGTAAATCCTTGATATAATTTAAGCTTTTCTTCACTTACTTTAAAGTCTTTGGGGTAATTAATTTTCCATATCTTTAAAGGCCCAATTTGTCTGCCTTGATATAACGCAAGAGGCATTTGATTGCTGTCATCATATACTAATTCAAAATTAGGAGTTCCTTTATTGAATAAAAATAATTGTGTCCATAATGCATGAACTCCTTCTTCTGACACATACAAACCTGCGCCAATAGGGTTCATTTGATTATTCTCAATTATAGGTTCTATTCTAAAACAACCTTTTAATCCAGGCGTATCCCAGGTTGTTTTAACTCCGTTTACATATAAACATTCAATAGGTACATCTTTTCTTTGGTTATTAAAAAATAATGCCGCAGTCGGTTGTTTATAATTTGGGACTGTGATAGTTTCATTGTTTTCGTTAAATGTTTCTCTTGTTTCAAATGGTAAAAATATCCCCCCAATTCCTGCACCTTGTCTAGGATATATTTGTCCTTCGTAAACAAAATCGTCATCAAGTACATATGAACCGCCGTAAAATAGTATTGTCTGATCTCGTGTTTCTTGTGTTCTCTGCGGGTCAAGCCTAAAACTGGTTATCCATGAATATCTATCGTAGTTTTTATCTGAACCTATAGATGAATATGCGGTATATTTTCCAATTTCATCGCTAATAATTAATAAATATGTGGCATTATGCGCATATAATACTTCTAATGCTTCAATTTCATTTTGAGCAGTTAAAACATGTCTCCCTATTTGATAATTCCAATAACCGTGAGCGTTACCTCCATCTGTTATTGTAGCCCTTTCAAATCCAGTTTGTACAAAATAACCATAATCCCACCAGTGTGCAAATACTGAATCAGTTGGTGTATTTTCTCTAACCCATTGTCCTGCAATTTGCCATTGCCTATCATAACCTGGACCACTGTATTGCGCGCTTCCAGAAATCTGTTTATAAAAATTCACTAAATAACCTTCGCTTAATGTTGAACCCAATGCATAGGGACTGCCAACCAATAATATAATTAATCCTAATGCCGCATATTTATAACGCTTATCTTTTAACGCCAAACTATAATCTACCATTTTGAATATGAAATATGATGCAATTATTGCTGTAATTGGCGCAAGCACCATTAACAATCTTATTGCTCCTCTTGCACCGACTAATGCGATTATAAACCAAATTATTAAAAGAATATATTTTTTATCAATTAACTTTATATTTTCATAAACTCTTTTATCTATGTAATATGAATATAAATATATTCCAAATAATATAAGCGAAAATATTATAATTGAGCCAATATACGCAAACTTTGAAATTGTGCTAACACCGTTGAAATACGTTGAATTTTGGCTATATCTGCTAAATACAAAGAAATATATGAATAGTCCATATAAGATTGTTAATGTAAATTGATTTATATAATTTAATTTTAACTCTTTTAAGCTAGTTTTAATAGGATTTAACAATTCATAAAATAAAACACCGGACCCTATAAAAAATAATAATATATAAAACCAGCCCATTTGTCCAACCCAGTCTGTTAGGAATGGCTGATGATTTTCTGCGACTGTTAATTGCCACCGATCCTTACCATAAGGATTGATTAAATCCGTGTAAATATTTTCGGCTTTTTGCGGAATTATAGCTGGACCATATAACCCGGATAAAATAATTACTCCAAAAAATACTGTGATAATTAAACATGCTAATCCTGGGATGGTTTTTTTTTCTATAGTTTTCTTAAGATTAAATAAATTTTTGTTAATTAAGAAATGATATACCAAACCAACTCCAAATGCAATTACTATGATACCAGATGTAAAAGAGGTTAACAATATTTTAAACCCCAATAGATTAGGATGAATTATTGAAAAACCAATCATCATGCTGAACCATGCAGAATATGAATAAAAATCCTTTTCCTTAAATTTATTTAAAAATATTTCAACTAAAATAAATCCCCCGATTGTCAAATAAATAAATTTGACCCCGCCCCACGTATATGCCATTAACGCTGTGGACAAGCCCGAAAATAATCCCCACATTATACTTTTAAATGTATTTGTTTCTTGCCAGGATCTGACAAACAAATACAATATTAAAAAATAAAATAGAAATCCGGCAGATTCTTTATCTGAAACCCCCGCCATTGTTCGGAAAAGAAAAATTGGAATGAATGCTAAAGTGGTTGTAGCCAATAATGATATTCTAAAATCAAATAATCTTTTAACAAGCAGATAAAAAAAAATCATGCCAAAAACAAATACTATTGGAGGATAATATACGTGCGCTGAGTCAATTGTGAATGCCGGATTAAAAAAGCTAATTATTTTAAATATAATTACACTAACATAAGATGTTCCAAGTAAATTTTCTTGCGGATTAAAACCATAAGGCACATATCTCATAGTGTCCCAATATTGCAATGTTCCATGCCCAAGTAGATATTTTGCATATCTCAAAAAAACGAATGCATCCGGATCTATCGGTATAAGTCTTTGTGTTGTTATATCTCTCATTAAAGGAATATTACTAACTCTTATTTGATACGCAATCCACAAGATTATTGCAAGAATTGCATAAGGGATTTTTTTTTTTTGTTGTTTAATAAAATTTAAGATTTCTTTCTGCCTTTCCTCAATAGCTATCTGTTCGTTGTTTTCTCCGGCATTTTCTTCCTCATTGAGATTTTCACCTTTATAGAAGCTATGAAATTTTGTTTTTGAAATAATTTCAGGTTCCGAATTATTTTCCATAATTGAAGAATGATCTGAAATAGTTTGTTTAACCCCTTCAGCACAATTTAACATTTCAGCAATATTTTCATTAATTTTAGTATCTGGATTTTTTTCGATTTTTGTTGGTTCTGTCATTTATATTACCCCTAATAATAGGTAAATTAATTTTTCAGTTGCTTTATTCAGATTGAGACTTGTGTCCCCTTCAATAACATAACACATGTAATCTTTGTATACTCTAGATTGAACTCCACTTTTTAAAAATATCCCTGCTACATTGATGTCTTTACAGTCTTTTATGGGTAATGAATCTGGACAACCCTCTTCTTGACTGCATGCCGGTACCGAAGTAATCCCTTTTTGATTTAGGAAATATACCAATCGTTGTTTTAGCAAATCAAATGTTATGTTTTTTTCATTCGGATCGGTTATAATATAAACTTTTGGCGAGTCTATGAATACATATGGCAATGAACTTATATTTGTTAATTCATCAGGTAAATAGGGAAATGCTGTTTGTACATTATTTATATATGTAAACCACCCCAAATTGTAAGGATAAAACCATTTACCATTAAACTCTACGGGGTCTTTTTCCGAATTAGTGTTTGAAGTGAATACTGCACTAATACTAAGAATCATTAATACTGCAATAAATCCCCCCATAAACTTTTTTCTCAGAAAAAATAGTGGTTCTTTTTTCATTTTAGAATTTTAATCTAAACATGATTTATAAAGATTATTAGAGCACACTATCTATAATCAAAGAAGGTAAGCATATTTATATAGTTATTAGGATTTTTTCAACATATGACAGTGAAGTTATTTTTAATAGGAAAGAAGATTATTCCTAAAAAAATCAAGCATCATTTTTCTAAACTATATTATCTCCTAAACAATTATGTTAAACATGGGACAACTGATTTTTTTAGAGCAGTTGAAATTGAAACATTAACTAAATGCAACCGCAAATGTTTCTATTGCCCAAATTCAAAATATGACCGCGGGGATCAATATATGGAAGAGTCTTTGTATAAAAAAATAATTGATGAATTAGCAGAGTTAAACTACAATGGCAGAGTTTCACCGCATTTTTATGGCGAACCTTTAGGAGATAAACGTTTACCTGATTTATTAGGGTATACTCGACAAAAATTGCCCTCCGCATATATTGTTGTTTTTACAAATGGTGATTTTTTGACAAAAGAAATGTTTGATTTATTATTATCTAAAGGCGTTGATGCTTTTTTAATCACCCGGCATGTAGGTCCTGACTCTGAAACCTTGAAAAAAATGTTAAATTCTTTAAGTGCCGCGGAAAAGAAAAAGGTTACCCTGAGAAAATTTACTCCCGATACCACTTTATCAAATAGAGGAGGCTTGATTGACAAAATTAAAACTGAATATATGAATAAATGCAATTTTCCAGCTACTTCTTTAATTATTGATTTTCAAGGAAACGTAATTCTTTGTTGTAATGATTTTTTTAGTTCTGTTAAATTCGGCAACCTTACAACTGAAAAAATAAATGAAGTTTGGAAAAAGCCTAACTTTATTAAATTACGAAAAGAGCTTCAAGACGGAAAATTTAAGTTAGATATTTGTAAAAAATGTGTTAATATGCAAGATTAAATTTCGGTTTGTTTTACGAATTTACCTTTGTATTTAGAAACTTTTCCTTCTATTCTTTCAAATATAATCTGGATAATCCTTGTACCGGCATTAATCTTTAAGGGCGTATTTCCTAAATTTTTAATTTCAAGAACTTGTTTATTATCAATCCCTGGTTGAACGAAATTTGAAGTAACATGCACCCCTATCCCCAATCTTGCAAATCTGCTTCTGCCTGAAAGCCAACCGCAAATGTTACTATTTAAATTAATCGTTTCCTTTGTAATTCCCAAAGCAAAATCTCCGGGCTGAAGAATAATTGACTTTGTTTTTTTGAAACTTGATAATTTTTTATAATCCGAATTTTCTTCAACATTAAACACTTTTAAATTTAAATCAAATATTCTAAACTCTTCATCAAGGGTTAAATCATAAGATGCTGCGCCAAGATTATTCTTATTGAATGGAGAAATCGTTAAATTTTGTTTTTTAATTTCTTTTAATATCTCATCTTTGCTCAAAATTCCCATTATTCAATCACCGTACCTTTAAAACTTCTGCTGGAATATAATATTTTTTTTAAATTATTTAAATCTTTACCATTTGCAATTATTACTTTAAGACCATATTGCATAGCCCTGTTACTTGCGATTGGATCAAAAGGCACATGCGCACCAGATACCCATTTGCGACCTATAACTTTTTTATATTCTTGCCATCTTAAAGATTTTAGAGGTTTGGCATTTTTATATTTTTTGGGATTTTGATCATAAACATATGAAATATCTGACAAATTTATTACTTCTTTTGTATTATATTTTTTCGCAAGCTCTACTGTGTCAAGATCAGAACTTCCTCCCGGTTTGTCTCCCCCAATTATTAAAATTTTTTTAAAATCATATTTTTTGTTGGGACTGTACTTTACATTTTTTTCTGCAAAACTTCCAAATATTATCCGTATTAATTCAGCATTAAGCCTTGTAGCCATAACCCCAACCCAATCAAGTTCAGATTGTTTTATATTTGTAACGAGTTTAGCCGCCCTATAATACTTTCTGCAAATACTGCCCCCCCCGCAAACAATTATTACTTTATTACCTTTTTTTATGTAATTGATAATCATTTTTCTAAATTGTTTTAAAAAAATATAATTTATTTCATTCGGTATAATAAGTGACCCCCCTAATGAAATTACTTTTAACATAAGAAAATAAAGTATTAAGTATATATAAATTTAACTTCCTATGCCTATTAAAATTACGCCTATTACTATCAATATGAGGCCTAACCATTTGTATTTATTCATCCGTTCATTCAGAAATATTAGTGAGAATAAAATTACCCAAATATATGTAAATGAAGTAATAGGATAAAGAACTGAAAGTTCTCCAAATTTTAAAGAAGGAATGAACAGAAGTGTTGAGAATCCGTAACATAAAATTCCTTTGATTAAATCATAATTTTTAATAAGTTTCCAAAAATTTAATTTAATATTGTCTGAACCTTTTTTTAAGTAAAGCGCACCTATCCCTCCAAATAATGATGCGATAAATACTCCAATAATTGCATAAATTGAAGTTTTCATTGCAACACCTTGTTACTTAAATTATTATGATTGGTTTGGTTATTGTAATTAATTAGTGAAATCCCTAAAATAATAAATAAGACGCCAAATATTTTATAAAGGCTTAAAACCTCATGAAAAAAATATATTGACGTAAGAGTTACCCAAACATATCCCGTAGCAAAAATTGGATATAACACTGATAATTTTCCGCCTCTTAATGCAATTATCAATAAACAGGCAGAAACCCCATATGCTGTTAAACCTAAAAATAAAGAATAATTTGTTATAATTGAGATTACATTTAATTCCAATTTATTTGCGCCCAATTTGTAGGAAACCTCGGCAAATGTGTTTAGGAATGTGCTTAATATTATTATGAAAATTGCCATCCTTTTGGTGATTTTCATTTTGTTCCTCTTAAAACTAAATTATCACAAAATCTAGGGATATATGGTGTTAATCTAATCAGTTTGCCTTTCCAATAAGGAATATTTAACTTATCTCCTGTAATTTTAATATTTTTAAATCCGCCCTTTTTAAGTATCCTTATGGCCTCGGTTTTACAAAAATCCCGATAGTGCGGACTATCAAACCTGCAAGAATAAGCTAGAGGTTTTCCAAGTAAAATCAAAAAAAGATTTCTGAACATATTAATATTAGGCACAGTGATTATTAAGTTTCCATTTTTTTTAAGTATTCTGTGCATATCTCTTACTACAGGCAAAGGGTCTAATACATGTTCGAGCACTTGGCCGCAACATATAATGTCAAAAGTTTCATCTTTGTAAGGTAATTTTTGTGTAATATCAACTTTTTTTATATCTAAACCCCTGCGTTTTCCATTTTCAATTGCTTTATCAGAAATATCAATTCCTTCGCATTCAAATCCCTTTTTTTGATATTCAATTATAAATTTACCTTCGCTGCATCCAACATCAAGTAATTTGCCGCTTTTATTTTTTAAAAGTCTGAATATTGCGTCAAGTCTTTGTATATTAATTCCGTCTTCAAATTTTATCTGATTTTGAATGTTCCGTTGTATTTCCTCATAACTCATAATCTTTTTTGAAAAAGTTAGATTTATTTAAAGCTATCTAAATACAAGTATTTAGATGCCCATAACATTGAATGATCCGCTTTGTAAAACAATGACTTATAAACCTCGCCTTTTTTTGTGAAAAGTTCGTAAAAATTCTGATTTTTTTCAATTTGTTCTTTATACAGGTTTAGATATTGTTGAGCTAATGGTTTATTAAATCTTATTAAAATTTCGATAAAGTATAATCCTAAAAAAGGCCAAATTTTATCACCTTCCCATGTTGGCACGAAAATTGATGCCGCGATTTGTCCATTATGATTCTCTTTAGTGTATTTTAATGGAAACGGTTTGTCAAGTTTTTCTGTCTGAATATAGCCAAGACATGATTTGAACATTTTTTTACCAGTTATTACACTTGTCCAAAACGGAAATATGTTTGCATCACCTGTAACTTCTGCGTTTGTCAAATCTTCATTGAAATAATAACCGTTCCAAAAATGTTTAGTTATTATTTTTTTAAAATTATATTTTTTAAATGGGTTCTCTAATTTTAATTTAGTTACTTCTTTACATAATAGCGCAATCATGCAATTATCATAACAGGAACTATTTTTTATGAAATGATCTTTCATTGAAGAAAAATGAGTATATTCTTTTATGATTCCTTTTTTTGCATTGAATACTTTTTTGTAAAATCCTTGAATTTCTTGATTTAGAAAATCCTTGTATGGCTTGATATTAAAATTTGCAGTATCTATTGAATAAAGTAGTAATGGCAATGTGTCTACGGCGTAGATTGGAAAATTCATTACTTTTCCATATCTGTTTATGTAGCATCCAACTTTGTTTTGTTTTTGAAAATGGTTTAATGCAAAATTTAATGTTTTATGTACTTCTTTTTTGTACCCCAAACTCATTAGTGCATTAGTACAAAAAGCAAAATCTCTTGTCCAAAATAAAGGGTATGAGCATGCACCAGTTTGAAAAAATTTGCCATTCCAGCATTTTTGTACTATTTGTTCACAGATTTCTGTTGCATTACCTTTGTATTTGGGGTAAGGTTTGAATCTAAATAAAAACATCCATAGGCCTTCTTTTATTTGTTCTATCATTTTAAAAAATAGCACACCCTACCTGCATTTTAATAAAACCCGGGAAAAACAAGTGCGGTGTGCGCTTACTTTGTAAGCTTAACCTCACTAAATCTAATTGTGATGATTGTGAATATGAACGCACCCGGGGAGATTTTCGCTGAATTTAATTCATTTCGAACTCCCGACCTACAGCTTAGGAGGCTGTCGCGCTATTTGCCCCAAAGGAAATCTCATAAATCAAGATTTGCTATGTCCAGACTGCGCTACGGGTGCATTATCTTAAGTGATTTTTTGCTCTTTTTAAGGGTTTCTAACGAAAAGTTTATATAGATGTTAGTGTGGTCTATACACGAAGTAAACGAATTAAACTTATTTGCAGAAAATTGAATATAAAATATATAAGAATGTGGCACAAATAAAAAAAATTATGTAAGATGAAAAATTAAATTCCAAATCTCCTGTTAATAAAATTGGCGTTTGGAAAATTAATTGAGAAAAAATTGTATGGGGATGTTGTTAATGAAAAAAAATATTGAAGGCTGCCTCATTGGGTGCGGTGTAGGTGATACATTGGGTTTACCGCTAGAATTTTTAACAAAGAAACAGGTTTTAAAAAGATTTCCTCAAAAGTTAAGAGATTTTATTGCTCCAGTTAGACATAAATATTGTTCACATATGGCGCTTGGGCAATATAGCGATGATACCCAACTGACAATTGCAATCGCCAAATCTATTATTGATTCAAAAGCAATTAATATTGATGACATTGTTAAAAAACATATTGAAGCATTTAATGAAAAACCATTGAGGGGCTGGGGTCCAACCACAACTAATGCTTTAGAGAAATTGGCTAATGGTAAATCTTGGCAAGAAACAGGATTGCCTAGTGCAGGTACTGGACCTTCAATGAAAATTTCACCGGTTGGTTTGTTTTATCATTTGCACCATGAAAAAATATTTGAGGCTTGTAAAAATATTGGTTTAATGACACACACAGATCCAAGAGCTCTAGTTAGTTCAGCTGTAACTGCATATGCTATCAGTTACACATTAAATCATCGTAATGATTTTGAAAAAAATCATTTTATTGACACATTGATAAATTACGCAAAAGATTGTGAAGCAAAATTAGGACCAACTGAAGAATATTTGTCAAATAAGTTGCAAATTGTTAAAAAAAGTTTAGAATTTGACTCAGGATATCTATTGGAAAAAGTTGGAGCAAGATTTTATGTTTTAGAGGCCGTACCTTTTTCATTGGGAATGTTTGCAATGAACCCATATGATTTTGAAGAAACTTTGATTGAAACTGTTAATTCGGGTGGTGACACTGATACAAATGGCGCAATTGTTGGCGCTTTGTTAGGAACTTTTAATGGAATTGATGAGATTCCAGATAGATGGAAAACAAAACTTGAAAATTATGAAATGATTAAAAATTTGGGTAGTAAATTATATGAGGTAACGAAAACTAAAAAGTTTTCTGACCTCAAAATTGAAATTATGGGGTGATTAAAAATGAAAATATTTTTTGATGTGGATACACAAAATGATTTTATGAATGTGGATGGTGCGCTTTATGTGCCAGGAGCAGAAGAGATTAAAGATAATTTGGAATTATTAATTGATTTTGCAAATTTATCGGGAATTCAGGTAATTGGTTCAGTTGATAGGCATTTTGGCACACCTGAATATAAATCCAGAGAAGAAGAATTGCAGAGATATGGTGGACCATTTCCGGATCATTGTATGGATGGAACTTTAGGACAATTAAAAATTCATCAAACTATTGATGGTTCACCTTATGATGGTGAAGATTTAGGAATTTATATTCCTCACGATTTAGTTAAGGGAAGTAATAATAAATTATTAGGGATTGCTCGAGATTCTTTATTCTCTATTTTTTATAAATTTCGTTGTTTGGGACTTAAAAATTCAGTTTATTTTGAAAAACAATCTTGTGACATTTTTACTAACCCTGCAATCGAAGAATTGTTAAGTAATAAAGGTTTGAAAAATGATAGAATTGTACCAATGATAGACGAAGCAGTCGTCTATGGAGTCGCAACAGATTATTGCGTAAAAGCAGCAGTTTTAGGTATGCAGAAGCGAGGAATACAATGTTATGTTGTGAAAGATGCAATTAAAGGTGTTGCTCCCGATACAACCAAATTGGCTTTAGAAGAAATGGCTGAAGCAGGCGCAAAGTTTGTTACTACTGATGATGTTTTGGATAACATTTAAATAAACTAAATGTATAATATACACTATGGATAAAATGTTAGTGACTGTAGATATTGTTCTTTTTACTGTTGAACACGAAACTCTCAAGGTATTGCTTGTTCAAAGAAAGTTTGAGCCATGGAAAGATTTAATGGTAATTCCGGGCGGTTTTGTCAGATTAGATGAAGATTTAGAAAAAGCTGCAAAACGTGAACTTTTTGAAGAAACAGGTGTAAATAATATTTATATGGAACAACTTTACACTTTTGGTAATCCTCAACGTGACCCCCGGGGAAGAGTGATTACAGTGACATATTATTCATTAATTGATTCTACAAAAATTAAGTTAAAGGCTTCAACAGATGCAAAAAATGCTAAATGGTTTCCAATTAGCAAAGTTTCTAAATTAGGGTTCGATCACAATTTAATATTAGATTATGCTATCAAAAGATTAAGGAATAAGCTTAATTATACTACAATTGCTTTTCAATTATTGCCGCAGTTATTTACATTAACTGAATTACAGAAGTTGTATGAAATTATTCTTGATAGAAAACTTGATAAACGGAATTTTAGAAAAAAGTTACTTTCTTTAGATATTCTTGATGAAACCAGAGAGTCTAAAATGGAAGGCGCGCATAGGCCTGCAAAACTTTATAAGTTCAAAAAAAAGTCTCTGGTGTTTGGTAGAGATATTGTATAAGTGAAAGCCCGGTAAAAATCTGTTGACTTCTTTTGGTTAGTATTTCAGTTTAAATTTAAAGTAACCAAAAAACCTTTCTTAGAGATATTGGACTGATTAGAATACTAACTTGAAGTCAACCTCATGTAATGAGTTTTTCTCCAAAGCAGAATAAAAGAAAGTTTTATAAATAAAATATTCTATAATATATATTAATGCCTAAAAGAAAAAGAGGTAAATCTATGGCAAAAGCTAGTGTTAAAAATAAAGTGATTTCTAAAAAAAAATCAATTTTTAAAGATTCTGCTAAAAACAAAAATAATCAGTATATCATAGATTGTAAAGGAATATCCAAACAATATGGCAAAAATAAAGTTTTAAGTAATTTAGATCTTGCAGTTAAAACCGGAGAAGTGATGGGTATAATTGGAATGTCAGGTTCAGGTAAAAGTACTTTATTAAATGTTTTGATAGGATTTTTATCCCCTGAAACAGGTGAAGTATTGTTTAGGACTGATAAAGGCATGATGCCAATTTCGAAATCTTCAAAAATTATTAAAACATTGATTGGATTTGCACCGCAGGATTCTTCTTTTTATCCCAAATTAACTGCCCAAGAAAACTTGGAATATTTTGGTACACTATATAGTCTTTCAAGTGAAGAAATTGCAAAAACATCTAAAGAATTGTTAGGTTTGGTAAATTTAATTAAATTTAAAGATTCATTGGCAATGGAACTCTCTTTTGGAATGCAGAAACGTTTAGGGATTGCTTGCGCGTTAATTCATAAACCAAAAGTATTGATATTGGATGAACCTACTGCTGACCTTGATCCGATAATGAGGAGAGAAACCTGGGAACTTTTAGCAAAGGTCAATAATGCGGGAACAACAATTATTATTGCTTCTCATTTGTTGGATGAACTTGAAAGTGAATGTGATACTATCGCCGTATTACATGACGGGAAATTTAGTCAAATTGGTTCAATTGAGAAACTTAAACAGCTTTATACAACTAATAATGAAGTTTATCTGACTACAACTTCAAAAAATTATAGTAAACTCATTCCTAAACTTAAATCTAAAAAAAGTTTTAAAGTATCTAATATTGTAAAAATTGAAAACTCATTAATTTTTCATACCCCTAATACTGAACAAGTATTAGACTATTTAATCAAAATGGTTAAACTATCAAAAGACCATATCGTAAAATTAACTGTATCAAGACCATCTTTGGAGGAAGTGTTTATTAACTCACAAAAACGATAATGCTTAACAAATTTATTAAATTAATACAAAAGAATTTTAAACTTTTGATTAGGTCCAAAGCTTCAGCGTTAATTGTTATCCTTGGACCATTATTAGTAATATTGTTGCTGGGTTTTGCATTTGATAACACAAATACTTATGCGCTAAATATTGGAATCTATTCTTCAAATGTAAATGAAATAGTTAATTCCTTTATAGATAAACTTTCAGAAAAACAATTTAATGTTGTAAAGACAAATACTGAAACTGACTGTGTTCAAAGGATTAAAGAAGGAGCTTTGCATACTTGTGTTATTTTTCCAAATGATTTTAGTATTGTAGGTGAAAATCGTAATAATGAAGTAACATTTTATGTGGATTATTCAAGGATTAATATGGTTTACCTGATTCTTGAAACTTTAACAAATAAAATCTCATTACGTTCAAAAGAAATAAGTATGGAACTTACAAATACATTGTTAACCAGTTTAGAAGAGACCAGAAAAGAAGTATTTAGTAAAAAACCTTTGCTATCAAAGCTTATTTCAGATAATAAACAAATAAGTTCTAATATCCAGTCAATTACAACAGATTTATCTTCTTTAGATTTAAATGTGAATATTGAAGAATTTAATATGCCTGAGCTTAAGGCTAAAATCCTAGAATCGGATAAAGAAGAGGCTCTCAGCAGCATTACTTCAGCAAGATCAAAAGTTAGCGCTGCAATGGCTCTCGCGACTTCATTAAGCGGCGGAGATGAAGTTGTTTCGGATTTAAATTCGGCATATTCCAGTTTAACAAACGCTAAAAGCCTTCTTGAAAGTGGTGCAAATAATACAGGGGAATTAATGCAAATGATAGAACTTTCTTATAACAAAATTATTGAAACAAGTGATAAATTACAACTTGCATCCAAAACACGGACAGATGCAAATACTTTGCTGCTGACTATTAAAACTAATATAGATGAAAGCTTATCTTCTTTAGAGAGTATACAGGAAGCATTTAATAAAATTGATAATTCTGTAGGCAGTGTTCAAATTTCTGGTGCTGATGAGGTTGTTAGCCCAATTAAAACTAATATTAAAGCAGTAACCTCTGAAACAACACATCTTAATTTATTATTTCCAAGTTTAATTGTGTTAGTTATAATGTTTGTAAGTATATTGCTTGCCACGACTCTTGTAATGATGGAAAAACATAGTCCAGCATATTTTAGAAATTTTATTTCACCTGTTTCTGATTTTTGGTTTGTAATTTCAATCTATTTTACAAATATGGTATTAGTTTTAATCCAAATAATAATTATAATAGGTATTTCAATTGTATTCTTTAGTCCTAACCTCATTACCACTATTTTAGAAGCATCTGTATCACTTGTATTAATCACTACAATTTTTACGGTCATTGGAATGTTAATAGGATATTTATTTAACTCTGAAGAAACAGGGACGTTAGGCGCAATTTCTATAGGTAGTTTATTTTTGTTGCTTTCGAATCTGATTATTCCGTTAGAATCTGTACCTGAATCATTTAGGGTATATTTATCATATAATCCATTTGTTATAGCTGAAGATATGCTAAAGAAAGTTTTAGTTTATGGCCAACCTTTAGAAACATTATCTAAACAAGTGTTTTATTTGATAGGGATTTCACTAGCAATATTTTTCCTGATTATATTGATTAATGTAATTCGAAGAAGAAATCTTTTGAAAGGTTGGGGCAGTTTAACTCCCGGAAGCACTAAATTTGCGTTAATACCTTCTTTCCTAAAATTTAGAAAAAAGTCGATCATTGAAAAAGTAGAAGAAAAGGAGGATAAAGAAAAAAATAAATACTTTTCAGTAGAACATATTGAAAAAGCAAAAAAAAATGTTAAAGAAGCTAGTTTTTTTAAATACCTTTAACATATCATATAATAACTATTAATTAAAAGGAGTATCCAAATATTTAAACCAATTTATACACGGGGTAACCTTCACGAAAAGGAATTAACCTCATTTTAATATTAAGTCATTAATAAAGATACTTTTATATAGGATTTTTCATTACTATAAAATATGATAATAATAGTTACTGGTACACCCGGAACCGGAAAGACAGTTATTTCAAAAAAATTGGCTAAAGCATATAATCATAAATTTATTGATGTTAAGGCTTTACTTGAAAAAAGCACTATTTGTGAAGGATTTGATGAGCAGAATGAATGTTTAATAATCGATCCTAAAAAATTAGCAAAAATGTTAATTGATTTGATAAATAAAAATAACCGGTTAATTATTGATTCCCATTTATCCCATTATATCCCGCAAAAATATATTGATTTGTGCGTTGTATGCAAGTGCGAAATTTCAGAATTAAAAAAGCGTTTAAAAGAACGCGGATATAAAGATAAAAAAATACGTGATAACCTGGATGCAGAAATATTTGATGTATGTTTAACAGAAGCGCAAGAACAATATAAACATAAGATTTTAGTTGTTGAAACTTCTGAAGGTTACAAAATAAGCAGCATTGTGAAAAAAATTAATGATGAAACAAAACATAGCAGCCCTTGAACTTAATTATATAATTAAGGAATTACAATTTCTTGTAGGAAGTAAGTTAGACAATATTTATAACCCTTCAAAGAAAGAGCTGATGTTAATTATACATGTGCCTTCTTTAGGTAAAAAAATATTAAGAATCATGGCAGGTAAATTTATGTATTTAACTGACTATAAACCAAAATTCGAGGGCGCGACCTCTTTTTGTTTATACCTTAGAAAAAAGCTGTTAGGCGCTAGAATAAGAAAATTAGAACAAAAAGGTTTTGAAAGGATAGTTGAAATTGAAATTGAAAAACAAGAGGGCAAATTAAGTTTATTTATTGAGCTGTTTGGCAAAGGAAACATTATACTGGTAAAAGATAATAAAATATTGAGCGCTGTTGAACAGCAAAAATGGGCAGACAGGTCAGTTATGCCAGGTAACGATTATATTTTCCCGAATAAACCGATTAATTTTCTTAAAATGGACGAAGAACAATTTCGAGAATTTTGTAAAAAATCTTCACAGGAATCTATTGTTAAAACTTTGGCTTTAGATTTAGGACTGGGCAAAACTTATTCTGAAGAGGCATGTATTATCGCTAATATTGATAAAAATTCTGAACCGGCATTAGGCAGAAAAAAACTTGAAAATCTATTTAAAATCTTGATGGAATTAAAAAATGGAAATAAAGGGTATAATTACACTAACGAAGATATCAGCCCTTTTCAACTTAAATCATATGCAAATAAAGAGTTTAAAGAATTTAATACTTATAATGAAGCGCTGGATAATTATTTTACAAATATTTCAAAAGAGGAAACTAAATCGATTTTGGAAACTTCTTTAAATAAAGAACAAAACAAGATAAATAAAATTATAGAAATTCAAAGAAATAATTTGTTAAAACTAGAAAAAGATGAAAAGGAAAATCGTGAAAAAGGCGAACAATTATACTCAAATTATCAATTAATTAGCGAAGTTTTACTACAGATCCGCAAAGCTCTAGAAAAATATTCTTTTGATGAAATAAAAGAAAAACTAAAAGGACACAAACTAATTAAAAATTTAAACTCCAAGGATAAAACTATAACTATAGAATTATGATAAAATACAAACAGTTAACATTAATTGGCACATCACATATTGCAGAGCAAAGTATTCAAGAAGTTAGGTCTGCTGTTGAAGCTGAAAAACCCGGAATAATTGCAATTGAGCTTGACAAAAAACGGCTTGCCGGTTTACTTGATAAAAGCCATAAGCGTTTGAAATTAAAAGAAATATTTAGATTAGGCGTGAAAGCTTATTTGTTTATATTAATCGCATCTTATATACAAAAAAAGTTGGGGAGAATTGTCGGTGTTGATCCAGGGTCTGAAATGTTAGAAGCAGTTAAACTTGCTAATAAAACTAAATCCCAACTGGCACTCATTGATCAGGATATTACTATTACATTATATAAATTTTCTAAAGCTTTTACCTGGAAAGAGCGCTGGAACTTTTTTGTTGATATATTAAAAGGTTTATTTTTTAAGAAAAATCAGATAAAAGAGTTAGGGATTGATACTTTTGACATTACTAAAGTACCTTCTAAAAAAGTTATAGCTAAATTATTAAAAAATGTTAAAATGCGTTATCCTTCATTATATAAAGTATTGATTCACGACCGTAATATTGTAATGGCAAAAAAGTTAGTTGCATTGTTTAAAAAATTCCCAAACGAAAAAATCATTGCTGTTGTGGGCGCAGGTCATGAAGACGAGATTATTAAAATTATAAAAAAAATTGATAACTCCCAAATTGAGTTTATTTCATAATACTTTAATTTTATAGTTTTATTCCCTAATTTGAGATTGTTTACGCTTGTGCGTAAATAGTTATTATATCAAGCCTACTACACTCATCTCTTATATATCCTGAAAAATGCAGTACACTGGGAAAGCTTCATCTTATCAAAATATTACTGCGTTTCAAGTGCCATATAATAACATTTATATATTTACTTTATATAAACAATATTATGTTTAGGAATATATCGGGAAAACTTCAAGAATATTTTAAGTTTTCTAAAGAAGAATTATTTTCTATCCTATTAGCAACCATTTTATTTGGTTTTATGCTCAGTTTTAGAGATTGGGGCAAAAATATTTTTAGTGTAAAATCCGGAATTTCAGCATGGGTTATTTCATCGGGTATTTTTTTCTTGTTATATATGGTCTACCTTTCAATTATTAAAATTGTAGCTATATGGAAAGGATATAAAGCGGAATTTAAATTAAGTAAAACGATTTTAGGAATTGCATTATTTTTAACTTTTATGAGCGAGGGACTGTTTATATTGCTTATTCCCGGCAGTATTTATTTTAATTATGTGAAAAAGCATAGGCTGGGTAAACTTAAAATGATGAAATATTCATCATTTGGTTATATAGGCACCATAAGCTCATTATTTCTTATTTTAATTGGAGCATTGTTTGCTCCATTATATGGCGTATCTTTAATATTTGAAAAGATTGTTGTGATTAGTTTGTTAATCGCAATATTTTCCATGCTGCCAATTCCATCTACTACTGGATTTTATTTGATTATAATTTCTTATATAAATTATTTTACTACTTTAGGAGCTGTATTAATAGCGGCATTATTTGCATATTTAGAAGTAGGCGTATTTTTTACTTTAATTATTACCTTGTTTATTAGTGCATTTATTTGGATTTTATTATTTAAATATTTAGAATAATTAGAGTTATAATAAGCTAAATATTGATTTCTGGATTAAATAAGCCCCAAATATCGGGGTGAATATTGTAGTAACACCTAAAAATGTCAAAAATAGATATACCCCCGAAATTCCATCTATTATACTCGCAATATCTCCTTTAAATAAGTAAGATTTTAATAGTAAATATAAGGTCCCAATTATCATTCCTTGCCAGTTAATAATATTAAACGGTATTAAAATTAAAATTAACGCAGTAATTAAATCTATAATTCCCATTAATTTGATGATCATTGATTTTTTAGTAAATTGCTCCATTTATAAATATTTTTAATATTTGAAGTGTTTCTTTGGCAAACCTTTATAAATGCCCTTCACTTTAATTAATATAGTATTATTATTTAATAATTAATGGAGGAGATTTAAAAATGGCTGAAAAAGTACAAGCTTATTGCGTAAAATGTAAAGCAAAAAGAGATATGGCAGATGCTAAAACAGTTACCATGAAAAATGGTAGAAAAGCAATGAAAGGAAAATGCCCTAAATGTGGTACAGGTATGTACAGAATTCTTGGTAAGTAAGACTTATTTTTTCTATTTTATTTTTATTTGACATATCATATATTTTAATAATTTTGAAAAATCAAGTGGGGACGCCGTGATTTTCATTAACTTAAATTTTTCTTAAAAATTATTTTGAACACGGATCAGCCGGGATCTTCATCAGAACGACATCCCGAATTAATTTCATAGGCCCATTGCCTCATCGCTCCCATATTGGAGCCGGCTACACTGACCAGGTTATGCTACGCCCCCATAAACAAAAGATAAAATTAAAGGTATTTAAAGATTGTGGTAGGAATATTATAAAGGAATATGCAAAAAATATTACATCCCTCTGTATGGGATATCAATTTTACCTTTAAAGTAAAGTTTCTAATAAACTAGAAATTCTATATTTTCTTAAAATAAAAAAATAAAATAAACTCAAAATCAAACAACCCCCTTCCATCTCTTTTTTAATCCAAGTCATTACTGTATTAACAAGATGATTTAATTCAGGGTCTGACAATTCTTTATAACTTGGAATTGAGGATATTTTTGGATACATTTCCTGCAACAGCAAGCGGTAGCATGTTGAGCTTTAAAGATTGGATGACCGCTATAAGGAGTTTGCTTACCATCATTATTAAGCTTAATCTTTAATTTACGCCTAATACTATTTTGAGCATATTTTTCAATTTCAAAGTAACCCTGTTCTTTGATGTATTTTTTTTCCGTAAAGTTTAAATGAAAAGAGTTTCTAAACTTATTATACTTATAATCGTTTGCCCTAGCCGTCATTATTGCCGCTAACATTTTTATGCACCAGTATAACCCATCAAAAAACCCTCTTCTGCGCCTGAAAGAATATCATCTTCAGCTGCATACTCTATACCCTCTCTGCTTTCAACATTGTCAACATTTTCTACATCATATTCAACAATCTTAAAAATTAATTTTTGTCTTTTCATCATACTTCACCCTTTACAAGATTGAATAAAATTAAATCGCGTATCTGATTTTTAACTGATAAATTATGTATTTGTTGAATAAACAAATTATGTATATATTCAGTGTTTAAGTTCTCATTGTTCATTTTTAATTCACCTCTATTATTTTTACTAGCCTTTTAAAGAAGAGGCAAGAAAACAGTGTAGCGCCAAAAAACAACGTTCTTGATACAAAAACCTTGCTTATTGTGAAACCTGCCTTATTTCTTAGTTTAGGCTATAGAAATGATTACTCTTTTACTTTATAAAGTTCATCCATAAATGTCCAGTGTCCAGTGCTTATAAATCACCGTCGAATAATCATATGTCCAGTGCTTTACTTTTTTTGTAGAAATAATTAAAAAATGATTAAAATATAAATAGCAATTAAATTTATTTTAAAAAATAACTTAATAATCAGATAAAGTTTTTGCTTGGTCATTGAATTTTACAATTGTGGAATTACCGCCCCCACCAGTTACTTTTTCAGCCAATATAAAATTCGCATCGGCAAGTTTTTTTATTGCCCTTTGAAATGATTTGTATCCCCGCTGACCATTATTTTTTTCATAAATTTCAAATAAATCTCCGATCTTATTACCCGAGTTTTGTTTAATTATTTCTAATATAAATTTGTTTTCTGTTTCAAGGTCTTCACTATCTTTAACAGAAAACTCATTTAATTTAGAGATAGCTTTTTCAACTTCGTTAAGAGTTATTTTTTTTAATGAAGCTTCTTCAGCACACATGCCTGATTCTTTAAGCAGATACAATCCGGATCTGACATCTCCAACTTCAAGTGTAGTTTCAAATACCTTTTGTAACGCATTTTCTTCCCATGCCGTAGGCGCAAAAGCATAACTTAACCGATATTTTAAAATTTCCTTGATTTCGTAATCATTATAATCCCTAAACTCTAATGTATCTGGCGTTAATCTAGAACGTATGCGTTCATCAAGCAAGGTCAACCAGGTTTTATAATTAGTAATCATAATAAGTGAACTCTTATAAATATCTTCAAGTATCATATAAAGAATATCAAAATCTTCTAATTTATCCACTTCATCAAAACAAAATACAACTGAATATTTATTGAGTTTTTCTTTGATAATTTTGAACAAATCCTGAGTATTTTTGTTATAAGGCAATGCATAACCAACCCTCTCGCATATTTCTAATAATATTTTATAAGTGGTATTTTTTTGCCAACAATTTATGTAAAGCGGAATTACATCATCAGTATGTTCAACAATCTCACTTAATACATGTCTTGTTGCTACAGTTTTACCAATACCCGGTGGTCCATAGAGTAATAAATTTCTACCACTTTGTTTTTCAAATAAAGGTTTAATACATGATGCAATATAATGTTGTTCATTTTCTCTAAACTTAACTAGTTTAGGCATATAATCAAAATCTAGTGCGACACGCGCTCTAAATAATGACTCACCTTCTTTTTGAAAATTATCGAAAAGACCCATATAACCCTGATTATATTCTGATATTTTTAAGAATTTCGATGTATAAGAACCTAAAAGTCTATGCGCAGAAGTAATAATCCTAACGCGCAAGAAGTTCTTCTTCACTAATTACATAGTCTGCAATCCTCATCTTTGAAGCTAATGACTCCACAATAATTTCCTCGGTGCCATATCCTTTAATTGCAAATCCGGAAATTTGGTCTCTATTATAGCTTACAAATGGCCTATATCCAATATTTTGACCATCAAAATATATTGCTTGTTTTTCTCCAAGTTGATATGTAAATGCAAGTGTATGTTGTTGCCCATTAAGCAGTTCAACACTGGTACTTTTAAAAGGAGGTATACCTGCTTCAAAAACTTGTTCTTTAATATTATACCTAATTTCTAAACCAGGCATAACCTTTGAGCTAAAAAAGATTAATGATTTAACATTTCTATCTTTTTTCTCTAAAATCATCTGATTATAATGATTAGAATCCATATTAATCGTAATTGTGCCTCTTTCTTTATTGCCAATGTCAAAGTTTCCATGCGGTATTGTAATCACACTGTCAATTTTAGATTCAGGCATAACTGATTTAATTTCTGTTTTTGCTTCCATGCCAAGTAATAATACGCTACTCACGATAAATATGCCAATTACAACCTTCAAATCTTTTTGCATGCAGAAATAATAGTGTTAATTATATTTAAACTTTTTTAATCATTAATTTACCATTCATATAAGGTACTAATACGTTAGGTATTTTAATTGAACCCTCTTTTTGCTGATAATTCTCAAGGATTGCTACAAGTGCTCTTGATGTTGCTACACATGTTGAATTTAATGTGTGCGGAATAATGGTGTCTTTATTTGTTTTATAGCGCATTTTTAGTCTTCTTGCCTGATAATCTGTACAGTTTGAACATGAACCAACTTCCCTATATGTTTTTTGCACAGGCATCCATACTTCTAAATCATATTTTTTAGCTGCAACTGTGCCAATGTCACCAGTGCAGATATTTACCTGCCTAAAATGAAGATTCAAACTTTCAAAAAAATCGGACATGTTTTTAATCAATTCTTCATGGAATGTCCATGATTCTTCAGGTTTGCATATTATGACTTGTTCTATTTTGTTAAATTGGTGGCCCCTAAATATTCCTTTAGTATCTTTGCCATGTGAACCCGCTTCTTTCCTGAAACATGTACTTATACCGACCATTTTGATAGGAAATTGTTTTTCATCCATAATTTCATTATAGAACATTGCTGTTAATGGATGTTCAGATGTTGCAATTAAATATAAATCTTCACCATCAATTTTGTACATTACATTTTCAAAATCGCTAAGGTCTGTGACCCCTTCATATGCTTCTCTATTCATCATAAATGGCGGATGAATTAAAATATACCCGCGCTTTGTCATAAAATCTACTGCATACTTTTGTAATGCTAAATCTAATTCTGCTAATGTTCCTTTCAAAAACCAAAATCTTGAACCTGAAATTTTACCCGCTCTTTCAATATCTGCAATATCTAATTCTTTTAATAAATCTACATGGCTTTTGGGTTCAAAATCAAAAGTGGGTTTTTTTCCATATAAATTTACTACTTCATTGTCTTCTTCACTATCTCCTTGAGGAACTGATTCATGTAATAAATTTGGAAGTCTCATTAAGTAATAATTAATCTTTTCTTCCATCTTGTCCATTTCCGCTTCATATACTTCAATAGTCTCAGGGATTTGTCTTAACCGTTTTAATTTTAGAGTTATATCTTCTTCTTTCTTTTTCATTTCACTAATTTCCATAGAAATTTCTTTTTTAAGGTGTACAACCTTTTGCAAATCAAACTTTACCTGTCTCCATTTTTGGTCTAATTTAACCAGGTCTTTTAACCATTTAATTTTATCAGGTACTTTCCTTTTTTCCAGATCTTTTAGATATATCTCCGAATTTTCCCGTACTTGTTTAATGTCTATCATAATATTTAAGTATATAGAAAGGATATTTAAAAGTATTGTTGATTTTATGAATGTTTAGTAATAAACTTTTAAAACTTTACCTGTATTAATTGCATTCATAATATCTTTTCCTTGCTCACTTTTCTTTTTAATGCGCAGTTTTGAATCTTTTGAAACCCTGGCGCTCAATAAATATTCTCCGTCAATAAATAAGCTAATTTGTTTGCCGATTGCACGCTGTTCAAAACTTATAGAAATATTGTTTTTTGCAATTGCTATATCATATCCCAATTCAATTTTGCCTGTTTCAAGCTGTAACAATGGTTGAACATCAATGCTCATTCCAAGGCGTTGTTCAATTTTTTCAATGTTTTGGCCCTGTTTACCAATAATCATGGCAATATTTTTTTCTGGAACGTAAGCTATGCAACGCTCTTCACTAGTAACTTCAACTTTTACTTTTCCAATTTCATTTGTTAATCTTCTTTCAATCTCTTCAGCAGCATAACGTTTTACCATGCTTTTCATGTTTGTTTCAGTTACAGGAATCACCACTGTTTGTTCTCCATAAGTATATATTTCATATGCGGGTTTATTGCTTTCAAAATCTGAAACAGTTACAACAGGCCTTGCTAAATCAGCTTCTTGCATGCCGGAAGGCACTTTAACTTCCATTTTCATACTAAGTACTGCATTAACAATACCATTTTTAATAAAAATAACAGTATCAATAACTTGAGGAATTATCCCCAATTCAATTTTGCCTAAAAATCTTTGAATTGCGTCAATAGGGTTAGTTGCATGAACAATTCCAACCATACCAACCCCTGCAAGTCTTAAATCTGCGAATACTTTAAAATCCTGGAAATTTCTTATCTCATCAAAAAAAGTATAATCTGGTCTTGATAATAAAAGTATGTCATGAATCTCATCATGATCCCCTAATGTTAATGAATATTGTGTAACTGAATCTGAAACTAATAAATCACGGGGAGCTTCCACCGTTTTAACAATTTTTTTTTTATCTACATAAAATTCCGCCAGTGCTTGCGCAAATGTGCTTTTACCCATGCCCGGCGAACCTGCAATTAAAATTCCTTCGGCTTGTTCAGAAACTCTATTTTTAAGTTTATCAGATAATTCATAATCCTTAAACATTAATGTTTTAACTGGTCTGACTGCTGTAATTTCCCAACCG